>Ga0209062_1000201_pt1 | contig 225861 bp, 208 predicted proteins | sample Coa_R2_2_FD_187158 | JGI IMG/M metagenome (GOLD analysis project Ga0209062, IMG submission 187158) | Surface soil microbial communities from Centralia Pennsylvania, which are recovering from an underground coalmine fire - Coalmine... | ecosystem: Environmental > Terrestrial > Soil >... | reverse complement strand
AGTGCTGCGAGTCTGACACTTCATTCCGTCATTCCGGGGCGCCGCGTCAGCGGCGAACCCGGAATCTCGAGGTTGCGGCGCGAGATTCCGGGTTCGCCCTTCGGGCGCCCCGGAATGACACCGAGTGGATCAGGCGTCGGGGTCACAACACTAGAACTCGCTTGCGATCTTCGCCAGCATTTCGAGCAGCGCCACCCGGTTGGCCGGCCCCAGCAGCTCGTTGAGCCGCGCCTCGTGCTTGCTGGCCACGAGCTTCTTCGCCCGCGCCAGCACGGCGCGGCCCTTGTCGGTGAGCAGCAGGATATGCGAGCGGCGGTCGTTGGCGGAGCGTACGCGCTCGCACAGGCCGCGGCTTTCCAGGCCGTCGAGCATGGACACGAAATTGGGACGGAGAATGCCGAGCGTAGAGGCGATTTCGGTCTGGTTGCGGCCGGGATTCCTGTCCAGCAGCAACAGCACCGAGAACTGTGCCGGCGTCAGCTGCAAAGGCGCGACGCAGCGCAGGAAGTCCTCGAACACCTTGAGCTGCGCCCGCTTCATCGCATAGCCAAGCAGCTCGGAGAGCTCGCCGAGCTGCAGCGCCGTGGTCTCGCGGTCCTGGCTCTCCTGTCCCTGGGCCGGATCCTTGTGCGCCCCGGCGGTCTCGGCCATCGCGGTTTTGTTAGTGGCGGTCCTGCCGGCGGCGGTCTTAATGGCGGCGGTCTTGATGGCGGATTTGCTCGTGGGCATCTTGGCAATGGCGGTCTTGGAAACGGTCATCGCCCTGTGCTCGCGGTCCCGCCGGGGTGTCAAAAGGCCCCGCCGGGACGCACGGGGACGCGAAGCCTTGAGATTATATCCAATAATTGTTATCCACTATATCAAATGTCACGGGGCATTTTCAACTGCCGTGACACACCAGCCGGCCGGCTCGCGCGGACGGTTGCCAAGGGGGAGCGTCAACACTTGAACACCACGATCATGCTGTTCCTGGTCCAGGACGGCATCACCAACGGCGCGATCTACGCCCTGCTGGGCTTGGCGCTGGTGTTGGTGTTCGCCGTGACCCGCGTGATCCTGATCCCGCAGGGCGAGTTCGTCACCTATGGCGCGCTGACCTATGCCTCGCTCTGCTCCGGCCACATGCCCGGCACGGCCAGGCTCGCCTTCGTCATGGGGATCGCGGCGTTTGCCTTCGATCTGTTTGCAGCCCGCCGCGCGCTGCGCGCACGCCTCGTTGCGCGCGCGTTCGCGGCCAATATCGTCCTGCCCGGCGTCGTGCTGGCGCTGACCTCGGTCCTGGTCAGCCGCCATCCGCCGGTGCTGGTCAATGTCGCGCTGGCGCTGATCATCGTGGCCCTGATCGGCGTCTTCCTCTATCGCCTCGCCTTCCAGCCGCTGGCGCACACCTCGGTGCTGGTGCTGTTGATCGCCTCCGTCGGCTGCCACCTCGCGATGCAGGGGCTGGGGCTGTTGTTCTTCGGCGCCGAAGGCCAGCGCGGGCCGACGCTTGCCGACACTGCGGCCACGCTCGGCCCGTTGCGCTTTACCGGGCAGAGCCTCGCGGTCTATTCGCTCACCGTCGGCTTCATCGTCGCGCTCTGGCTGTTCTTCGGCCTGTCCGTCTACGGCAAGGCGCTGCGCGCCACCGCGGTCAACCGGCTCGGCGCGCGGCTGGTCGGCATCCGCACCTCGCTGTCGGGACAGATCGCCTTCCTGCTCGCCTCCGTGATCGGCGCCTTGTCGGGCATCCTGATCGTGCCGATCACCACGCTTTATTACGACACTGGCTTCCTGATCGGGCTGAAGGGTTTCATCGCCGCGATCATCGGCGGCCTCGTCAGCTATCCCCTGACCGCCATCGCGGCGCTCGTGGTCGGCATCGTCGAGGCCTTCTCTTCCTTCTATGCATCGAACTTCAAGGAGGTCATCGTCTTCACGCTGCTGATCCCGGTGCTGCTGGCGCGCTCGCTGGCAGCGCCCGCGGTCGAGGAGGAGAAGGACTAGCCATGCGCGAGCGCCTTCCCATCCTCATCTTCGCTCTCGTCGTGGCGGCGATCCCGTTCGTGCCGGGCATGCCGCCGTTCTGGATCGTGCTCCTGGACAATATCGGCCTGTCCGCGCTGGTCGCGATGGGGCTCGTCCTGCTCACCGGCGTCGGCGGGCTCACCTCCTTTGGGCAGGCGGCGTTCGTCGGCTTCGGCGCCTACACGACCGCCGTGCTGACCACGGTCTACGGACTGTCGCCCTGGCTGACGCTGCCTGCCTCGCTCCTCGTCAGCGGCGTCGCGGCGGTGCTGCTCGGGCTCGTCACCGTGCGACTGTCCGGCCACTACCTGCCGCTCGGCACCCTCGCCTGGGGATTGGGACTGTTCTACCTGTTTTCGAAGCTCGAATTCCTCGGCCGCAATGACGGCATCTCCGAGATTCCGCCGCTTGCGATCGGCAGCCTGAAGATGCTCGCCCCCGGCACGATCTATTATGCGATCTGGGCCGCGGTGCTGATCGCGGCGCTGCTCACCATGAACCTGCTGGACTCCCGCACCGGCCGCGCCATCCGCGCGCTGCGGCGCGGACATGTCGCGGCCGAAGCCTTCGGCGTCGAGACGCCGCGCGCCAAACTGCTGGTGTTCATCCATGCCGCGGTGCTGGCGGGACTGTCGGGCTGGCTCTATGCGCATTTCCAGCGCGCGGTGAACCCGACGCCGTTCGGCGCGCAGGCCGGCATCGAATATCTGTTCGTCGCGGTGGTCGGCGGCGCCGGCTATGTCTGGGGCGGCGTGCTGGGCGCGGCCATCGTCGTGGTGCTGAAGGAAGTGTTGCAGAGCTATCTGCCGCTGCTGCTGCATGGCGAAGGCCAGCTCGAGATCATCGTGTTCGGCATCCTGCTGGTGGCGCTGCTGCAACTCGCGCCGTCGGGCGTCTGGCCGCTGCTCGCATCCCTGCTGCCGTTCAAGCCGAAGGCCAGGCAAACCGGCGCCGAACGCGGCGATCCATCGCTGCAATTGCCGGCGCGCCCGCGCGCCGCGGTCGAAGGAGGCGTGCTCCTCCAGGTCGACAAGGCACGCAAACAGTTCGGCGGCGTGATCGCCGTCAACGACGTCTCCTTCGACGTGCAGGCGCGCGAGATCGTCGCGCTGATCGGGCCGAACGGCGCCGGCAAGAGCACCACCTTCAACCTGATCACCGGCGTGCTCTCCGCGACCAGTGGCGCAATTGCGGTCAACGGCAAGAGGCTGCGCAATCCGCCACCGCAGGAGGTGGTGAAGCTCGGCGTCGCCCGCACCTTCCAGCATGTGAAGCTGGTGCCCGACATGACGGTGCTGGAGAATGTCGCGATCGGCGCCCATCTGCGCGGCTCATCCGGGCCGCTCGCGAGCATGTTCCGGCTCGACCGCTCCGACGAGGCAGGGCTGCTGGCGGAAGCCGCGCGCCAGATCGCGCGCGTCGGCCTCGCCGAGCAGATGGATCAACTGGCCGGCTCGCTCTCGCTCGGCCAGCAGCGCATCGTCGAGATCGCGCGGGCGCTGTGCGCCGATCCCATGCTGCTGTTGCTGGACGAGCCGGCCGCGGGCCTGCGCCACATGGAAAAACAGCGGCTGGCCGCTCTGTTGCGGCAATTGCGCGACGGCGGCATGTCGGTGCTGCTGGTCGAGCACGACATGGGCTTTGTGATGGACCTCGCCGACCGGATCGTCGTGCTCGATTTCGGCACCAAGATCGCGGAGGGCACGCCTGCCGCGATCAAGACCAATCCTGAAGTGATCAAGGCCTATCTCGGAGCCGCCGCATGAGCGCGCTGTTGCAGGTGCGTGACGCCCATGTCGCCTATGGCAAGGTCGAAGCGGTGCGTTCGGTCTCGCTCGAGGTCGGCCAGGACGAGATCGTCACCATCATCGGCGCCAACGGCGCCGGCAAGACCACGCTGCTCAACGCCATCATGGGCGTGCTGCCGCTGAAGGGCGCAGTCTCCTTTGCAGGACAGGATCTCGCCGAACTCGAGATCGAGGACCGCGTGGCCTTGGGCCTGTCCCTCGTCGCCGAGCATCGCGAGCTGTTCTGGAGCATGAGCGTGGAGGACAATCTCCTGCTCGGCGCCTTCCGCAGCCCCAAATCGGCGACGAGCAGCTCGTTCGAGCGCGTCTATGCGCTGTTCCCGCGGCTGAAGGAGCGACGCAGGCAGCTCGCCGGCACCCTGTCCGGCGGCGAGCAGCAGATGCTCGCCATGGGCCGCGCCCTGATGGGCGCGCCGAAACTGCTGATGCTGGACGAGCCGAGCCTTGGCCTCGCGCCGATCATCGTCGCCGACATCTTCCGCACCGTCGCCGAGTTGCGCAGCGCCGGCGTCTCGGTGCTGCTGGTCGAGCAGAACGCCCAGGCCGCGTTGAAAATCGCCGCCCGCGCCTACGTCATGGAGCTCGGCGAGTTCGTCCTGCAAGGCACCGCCACCGAGATCGAGCGCCACGAGGGCGTGGCGGCGAGCTATCTCGGCTTCCAGCACGCGGGCGACAGCGCGATCTGAAGCCGCGCACATGCTCGTCGGCCGTCACTTGTGCCACCATCAGCATGGCGGGCAGTGGGAGAACCGCGTGCCTCGGCCCGCGACGGCTACCAGCGGCTCCAACGGCGTCGATAGCCCCACCCACCGCTGAGCAGCCGCAGAAGCAGCAGCAGAATCACCGCACCGATGAAGGCGTTCACGATCGAGGCCACGATCCCGACGCCGAGATGAATGCCGAGCCGCGGCAGCAACCAATCCCCGATGAAGGCGCCGACGAGGCCGACGAGCAGATCGCCGATCAAGCCGAAGCCGCCGCCCTCCATCACGCGGCCAGCCAGCCATCCCGCAACGATGCCGACGAGAAGGATGGCCAGCAGACTCTGGTTGGATAGATGCATGACCTTATCTCCTCCGGCAGGTTATCGGCCCAATGACATTGCAGACGGTTCGTTCCGGGAGCCGTCAAGAGCGATCGCGAAAGCGCGATCGGTGCTGCCAGAGCAACCACGCCCCCAGGCCAAGGTTCCCGATCATCCGATGATTGAGCCGATTCCGCCGTCGCTCGCCGGAGCATTGCCGCAGCGGGGATGCACGAGTGCGATGAGGGCTCTTCAACTGAGGCGATAGTTCTCGCAATTTTGAAGCCTTTGGACGGCCGACCACTTTTCTTTCGCATTTGCACAAACTATGCTGCGCGCGGAATTCGGTGGAAGGTCGCATGGTTATCAAGACGTTTGCTAAGGCGCTCGCGATAACGGGCTATGTGTCGGCTATTCTCGCAAGTGTGACCGCGACTGCGCATGCCGAACCCGATCTATCGGGCGTGTGGCTGCCCGACATCAAGGACCAGAAGCGGCAGGAAACGGCGAACATGCCGCCCTGGAAACCGGACATTCTCAAGCAGGTTCAGCACCTCATCGCGGAAGAAAAGGCCGGGCGGCCATTTCTCGTCTTGAGCCATTGCCTGCCGCACGGCATGCCGAGCTGGATGCTGATCACGCACAATCCGTTCGAAATTCTCGTGACGCCGGGTCGCATCACCATGCTGGGCGAGGTCGACGGCAACCGGCTGCGGCGCATTTATCTCGACGGCCGCAAGCTGCCCGACGATCCCGATCCCTCGCTGCACGGCTATTCCATCGGTCACTGGGACGGCGACACGTTGTCTATCGAGACCAGCGCGATCATGCCGCAGGCCTATATCGCGATCAGCGAGGCAGTGGGCATTCCCAACAATGGCGCCATGCACGTCGTCGAGCACATTCATCTCACCGAGCCGAATGTGATGCATGACGATCTCGAGGTCACGGCCCCGAACGTTCTCACCGAGACCTGGAAGACGACACGAATTTTCCGCCGCTACCCCGACCGGCACTACGAAATCGCCGAAGGCGAGTGCGAGCAGGAAGATCTGGTGCCGGGCAAGGACGAGCACGGCAACGACATTTTCGTCTCCAACGCGCAGGGCGCGTTCGGGACGGTTCACACCGCGAAATAGATCGCGCAAAAAAACGGGGATGACCGCAATGTCGCCGAAGGCTACGCTTCTTGCCGCATGCATGGTGCTGGGTACGACCGGCCTGGCGCTGGCGCATCATTCCACCGCCGCCTATGACAGCGACCATCCGCAGACCGTCCAGGGCACCGTCAAGCAGGTCAACTGGACCAACCCGCACATCACGTTCGTGGTCGAAACCGACGCCAAGGACGGACCGCAGGCTGGCACCTGGGTGTTCGAGGTGTCGAGCCCCGGCGTGCTCACCCGCTCCGGCTGGACCAAGCGCTCGCTCAATCCGGGCGATCACGCCACCTTCAGCTATCTGCCGCTGCGTGACGGCAAGCAGGGCGGTTTCCTGCGCAAGGTCGTGCTGCCCGACGGCAAGGAGCTGACCTACAGCCTGACCTCGCCGGAAGAGCAGTAATCAAAGCGATGGAAGCGCTGCTGACCGGGTTCTCCAAATGGCTGGCGGCAACCCCGCTCAGCCACACCATCCAGACCGTCACCTGGATCATCCCGACCCTCCAGACCATCCACATTCTCTGCGTGGCGATCGCGTTCTCCTCCGCGGTGCTGGTGGATCTGCGGATCTTCCGCCTGTTCGAGCGCGACGAGCCGTTGCGCGAGGTGATGCGGCGCTTCCTGCCGCCGATCTGGCCGGTGCTCGCGATCCTGCTCATCACGGGCAGCCTGCTCATCATCGGCGAACCGCGCCGCTCGCTGGTCAACACCACCTTTTACCTGAAGATGGCGCTGTTGATCGTCGCCATCGTGCTGACGGCGACCTTGCAGCGGACGGTCTTGGCCTCGCCGGGCGCCTTTGAAGATCGCAGCCGGCGGCTCAGCGGGCAGCTGCTTGCGACGCTTTCGGTTCTGGTCTGGTGCGGCATCCTGTTCGCCGGACGCTGGATCGCTTACACGCAGGTCGGATGATGTCGCAGCTGTCGGATCTGGTTGCCGTCTTTGAGGACAGCGGCATCGCGACGGCGATCCGCGAGAGCGACACGCTGTTTCCCTTCATCGAATCGGTCCATGTGGTCGCGGTCTCGCTCGTGGTCGGCACCATCCTCGCGCTCGACCTGCGGCTGCTCGGGCTTGCCTCGGTCGGGCGTCCCGTGAGCCGGCTGGCGAATGCCATCCTTCCGGTGACCTGGGGGGCCTTTGCGATTGCTGCCACCTCCGGCTTCCTTCTGTTCATATCCAACGCGACCAAATATCTCGCCAACGGCTATTTCGACGCCAAGATCATCCTGATCTGCGCGGCGGGGCTGAACATGATCGTGTTTCATGCCATCAGCGCCAAGGACATGCCGCAATGGGAGAAGCAAGCGCGGCCGCCGCTGCCGGCGCGGGTTGCCGGCGCATTGTCCATCCTGCTCTGGATCGCGGTCGTCGCCTGCGGGCGCTGGATCGGCTTCACCATGGAGGTGCTGTAGGGATGCGCAACGTCCGATTTGCCGCAAGCCTGATCGCGGCCCTCGCCTTCGCGGCGCTGTCGGCCTCACCCTCGATGTCCGGCGACGCAGCATCGATGCCGCCGTTCAAGGCCCATGTCGACATGAAGACCTTCATGGAGCATGTGCTGACGCCGGCCGCGACAGTGATCTGGAGCGTCAACGGCACGGTGATCGACGCCAAGGGCGAGCGCGATCTGTCGCCAAAGAATGACGACGACTGGGAGCACATCACCACCGGCGCCGCGACGCTGGCGGAAGCCACCAACGCGCTGATGATCCCCGCCCGCGCGCAGGATGCGCAGTGGAACGCTTACGTCAAGAAGCTAGCCGACGCCGCCGACCAGGCCTACCAGGCCGCCGAAGCCCACGACCTGAAATCCATCTCCGAGGTCAGCGACCGCCTCGACGGCATCTGCGCATCGTGCCACCGGCACTACGGGCTGGAATAGAGCGTGCTCGCGTCAAACTTGCGCGGTGCCATCCTCCCCTGGAGGGGGAGGATCGCTCGCAATGAGCGAAGCGAAATGCGAGCGAGGAGGGGTGAAGCCGCACGGGCGGTGCGCCGTGAATCCGAGCAAGCGCCTCTGCTCCACCGATGCACCAACGGCGCGGATAGTCTGTCACCCCGCCCCGCTGTGCCGGGCGCTGCCCGGCTCAGCGACCCGCCCCCTCAAGGGGCGGGTGAAGAGAAACGTCACTCCGCCGGAACGTACTTGCCGTCCTTCACGGTCAGGATGATCCGCGCGCGGTCGTCGAGGCCGTAGCGGTCGGCCTCGGTGAAATTGTAGACGCCCTGGCTTGCGGGAATCTCGCGCTCGGTGAGGAAGGCCTGGCGGATCGCCTCGCGGAATTCGGCCGTGCCGGGCTTGGCCGTCTTGAGCGCAACCGGGATGACGCGCTTCAAGACCTCGAAGGCGTCGTAGGAATGGCCGGCGAACTGGCTTCGGCTGTTCGGGCCATATTTGGCTTCATAGGCGGTGTCGAGCGCAAGGCCCGGCTTCTTGGTCAGCGCGCTGTCCGGCTGCGTCTCCGGCGACATCACCGGACCGGACGCCATGATCACGCCCTCGGCCGCCTTGCCGGCGATGCGGATGAAATCCATGCTGGCGGCACCATGGGTCTGGTAGATCAGGCCCTTGTAGCCGCGGTCGCGCAACTCGGTCTGCGGCAGCGCCGCCGCGGTGCCGGAGGCGCCGACCAGGATCGCATCGGGATTGGCGGCGAGCAGCTTGAGCACCTGGCCCGTCACCGACGTGTCGGGACGCGCGAAGCGCTCCTCGTCGACGATCGTCATGCCCATCGGCACGCCCTGCTTCTTCAAATCGTTGAACCAGAGGTCGCCGTAGGAATCGGAGTAGCCGATATAGCCGACGGTTTTCACATTATGCTTCTTCATGTGCTCATAGAGCACCTTGCCCATGATCGGCACCGGCTGCGGCATGTCGACCGACCATTTTGACCGTTCGGGCGTGATCGGGAACGGCGCCAGGCCGAAATGCGGGATGCCGGCCTCATTGGCGACGTTCGAGACCGCAATCGTCGGCGGCGTGATGGAGGAGCCCATGATGACGTCGGCCTTGGACTCCGTGACAAAGCGCCGCGCATTGGTGGTTGCGGTGGTGGGGTCGCCGCCGTCGTCGAGCACGATCACCTTCAACGGCACCCCGCCGATCTCCTTCGGCACGAAGTCGAGCGCGTTGCGCTCGGGAATGCCGAGCGCGGCGCCCGGCCCCGTGGTGGTGATGCTGATGCCGATGGTGATTTCGTTGGTCTGGGCGCCAACCGGGCCGCCCGGCAGCGCCAAGGCCGCTGCGAGCGCCGCTGCAGCCAGAAATTGCTTGTTCATATATTCCTCCCTGCGATCATTGTTGTTCCAGAGCAAAACTTGCCCGATATTTCAAGCCACTCTTTAGACGGTGGTTACGACAGTAGCTAAACTCACCCCTCCATGAATTTCCTGACGATCTCCGGCGGGACCGCTGCCGATTTCAAGCGGTCGGGATTGTCGGGATCGCGGCCGACCAGCACCCGGGTCTCGAACGCCTCGATCGCCAGCGCCTCGCCCTTGTAGACCTTGTGGGTCACCTCGAAGCTCGAGCGCTTGAAACTCTCGACCCGGCTCTCGATGGTGATCCAGTCGCCATGGGTGGAGGGGATGTAGAACTTGGCGCGGGTGTCCACCATGGGAATGCCGACCAGCCCGTAGCGCTTCACGATGTCCTGCTTGGAGAAGCCGGCCGCCTCGAACATGATCGAGGTGGAATCATCGAACATCGCGAAATAGCGCGGGTAGTAGACGATGTTGGCGGGGTCGCAATCGCCCCACTGGATCTGGACATCCCGCCGGTGCACGAACATCGCCGCTAGCTCCTTGCTTCACCTCTCCCCGAAGGGGAGAGGTCGGATTGCGCAGCAATCCGGGTGAGGGGCCGCAGCTTCCCCTATAGAGCGGAACCCCTCACCCGGCGCGTTGCGCCGACCTCTCCCTCTGGGAGAGGTGAAGCGGAGTTCGTGGCGCACGCCCAGCATCACACGAACTATTTCGGCGCCATGCGCAGCGAGCCGTCGAGGCGGACGACCTCGCCGTTGAGATAGGGATTGTCGATCATGTGCAGCGCGAGCGAGGCGAACTCGTCGGCGTGACCGAGGCGGCGCGGGAAGGGAATCGCGGCCGCAAGCGAATCCTGCGCCTCCTGCGGCAGGTTGGCGAGCAGCGGCGTCAGGAACAGGCCGGGCGCGATGGTCAGCACGCGGATGCCGAACTGCGCGAGCTCGCGCGCGATCGGCAGCGTCATGCCAACGATGCCGCCCTTGGAGGCCGAATAGGCCGCCTGCCCGATCTGGCCGTCATAGGCGGCGACCGAGGCGGTGTTGATGACGACGCCGCGCTCGCCGGTCGCGAGCGGCTCGAGCTTGGACATCGGTGCGGTCGCAAGCCGCAGCATGTTGAAGGAGCCGATGAGATTGACCTTGATCACCTTCTCGAAATCCGGCAGCGCCATCGGCCCCTCGCGGCCTATCACCCGCTTTGCAACCCCGATGCCGGCGCAGTTCACCAGCACGCGCGCCACACCATGGGCCTTTTCGGCCTGCGCCACCGCGGCTTCCGCGCTCGCGGCGTCCGAGACATCGCAGGCAACCGCGACGCCGCCGATCTCGGCGGCGACGGTTTCGGCGAGTTTTGCATTGAGATCGAACACGGCGACCTTGGCGCCCTGCGCGGCCAGCTTGCGCGCGGTCGCGGCACCCAGTCCCGATGCACCTCCGGTGACGATGGCGGCCTGATCCTTCAACTGCATGACGCTTCTCCTTTGAATTTTTTCTAGCTCAGAGTGATGACATGATCCGGCGGCGTTGTCGCATAAATCTCGTCGATCAGCGCTTTGCGATGCTCGAGCACCGCGCGCTGGTTGATCGAGCCCTTGTCGGTGACCTCGCCGCGATCGATCGACAGCGGCGTATCGAACAGGATGGCGCGGGTGATCCGGGTCGACGATCCGGTGGCGGTCGACAGGAAGCGCTCGAAGCGCTCGCGGAAGGCGTCGCGCACGAGAGCGTCGGTCGCGGTGATCTTGAGATCGTCCGGCGGCAGCGTCGGGTTGATCAGGCGGCAGCCGTCGAGATCGAGCACGACAAGTGCTGCGATCTCGTCGCGGTTGATGCCGGCGATCACGACATCGCGCACCAGCGGCGCGCAGGCCGCGATGAAGCGCGCGCGCAACGGGCCGACGCTGACCCAGGTGCCCGAGGCGAGCTTGAAATCCTCGGCAATGCGGCCGTCGAAATCGAAGCCGGCGTGCAGATCATCGACATTCGCGGGCTTGAGCGCGTCGCCGAGCTTGTAAAAGCCTTCCTCGTCGAACGCGGCCCTGGTCGTTTCGGGCTGCCGCCAATAGCCCGGCGTGACATTCGGCCCCTTGGCGCGGACCTCGAGCTTGCCGTTGTTCGGCACCAGCTTGGCCTCATTGCCCGGTACCGGCAGCCCGACATGGCCGGAGCGGCTGGTGCGCGGATTGACCGACATGAAGAACGGCGCGGTTTCGGTGGCGCCAAGCCCGGTCAGCATCGGCACCCGTGCGCCCGTCGCCTGCACCGAGAGCTCGTCGAGTCCGCTCCAGATATGCGGCGCCAGCGCAGCACCGGAGAAGAACATCGCATGCAGCTTGCCGAAGAACTTGTCGCGCAAGCCGGCGTCCTCGCGCAAGTACGGCAACAGCGATTCATAGCCCTTGGGCACGTTGAAATAGACCGTCGGCGAGATCTCGCGCAGGTTCCGGACCGTCTCCTCGATGCCGCCGGGCACCGGCTTGCCGGCGTCGAGATACATCGAGCCGCCATTGTAGAGCGTGAGCCCGATATTGTGGTTGCCGCCAAAGGTGTGGTTCCAGGGCAGCCAGTCGACGATGACCGGAGGCTCGTCCTTCAGGAACGACAGGGTTTCGCGGATCATCACCTGGTTGGCACAGATCATCCGCTGGGTGTTGATGACAGCCTTGGGATTGCCCGTCGAGCCCGACGTCAGCAGGAATTTGGCGATGGTGTCGGGGCCGATCCTGTCATGCGCCGCATCGAGGCTCGGGTGCAACGGCGTCGCCATCAGGTCGGCGAGCAGCGTCACGTCGCGGCCTGGCACGTGGCCGAAGGCGGCCGCGATCTCGGTGCCGAGCGAGACATTGGCGGACAGCGCATCGGCAAACCTGTCGGCGTCGTCGACGAACACCAGCCCCGGCGTCAGCAGCTTCATCACATGGGCGAGCTTGCCGTAATCCCTGGAGACCAGCGAATAGGCCGCCGATACCGGGCAGAACGGGATTCCCGCGTAAAGCGCGCCGAAAGCCATGAGCGCATGATCGATCGAATTGCCGGAGAGGATGACGACCGGCTTCTCCGCCGAGAGCCCGCGCGCAAGCAGCGCCGAGGCGATGTGGCGGCTGGCGACCAGCAGCTCCGCATAGGTCAGCTCGCGCCAGCCGCGGCCGCTCTCGCGCTCGGCCATGAAGACGCGATCCGGCGTCGTGCTCGCCCAGTAATGCAGGCGATCGGTGATGCGGATCGGATAGTCGGGCAGCGCGCGAACGGGACGCAGATAGACGGTGCCATCCGGCTTGCGGTCGATCGACACGGCGGGATCACCGAACGAGATCGCGCGCAGCGAATGGCTGGCGCCGGCTGCGCCGTCGGCTTCGCGCGCGATTGTTGGCTGTGCGCTCATGTCGACCCCGGTTTCACCTTGGCGGTCTTGTGCTCGAGGAAGGCGCGGATGCGGCGTTTCGCTTCCTTGTCGCTCTGCGCCACCGTGGCCATCAGCGACTCCATCAGCAGGCCGGTCTGCGGGTTGGATTCCGCGATCATCGGCAGCGCCTGCAGCACGGCGAAATTGGTCAGCGGGGCGTTCGAGGCGATGCGCTCGGCGAGTTCCAGCGCCTTCTTGAGCGCCCCGCCCTCCTCCACCAGATATTGCGCAAAGCCGTAGGCCGATCCCTCGGTCGCCGAGTAGACGCGCCCCGTGAGCATCATGTCGGTCATCCGCGCCACGCCGATCAGCCGCGGCAGCCGCACCGAGCCGCCGCCGCCGACAAAGATGCCGCGTTGCCCCTCGGGCAGCGCGAAATAGGCCGAGGGCTCGGCGACGCGGATATGGGCGGCACAAGCGAGTTCCAGCCCGCCGCCGATCACCGCGCCTCTAAGTGCGGCGATCACGGGCACGCGGCTATACTGAATGCGGTCGAACACCCGGTGCCACATCTGCGAGTGACGCAGGCCCTCGGTGGCATCGTGCTCGGTCAGCTCCGACAGATCGAGACCGCTGGAGAAATGGTCGCCAATGCCATGGATGACCACGGCGCCGATGTCGTCGGGAAGGCTCGCGAAGCAGTCGCCGATTGCGAGGATGATGCCGTCATTGAGCGCATTGCGCTTGGCTGGACGGTTCAATCCGACCGTCAAAACCGCCCCGCGCCGCTCGATGTCAAGCAGCGCGGCCTGTTCCGCGTTGGCGGCAGTGGCGTTTCCCATGGGCTTATTGTGTCCTGGTTAGAATAGTTATGTTTTATAACGATTTCGGCGGGAGTCAATGCTGCTGTCGTCCGGGCCCATTCCGTCGTCCCTTGCCCGCTCGCAGTCGTCCCGGCGAACGACGGGCCCCATAACTCCAGGGGTGCAGTGAACAGGAAAACCCCCACCCCAGGCGTCATGGCCGGGCTCGTCCCGGCCATCCACGTCGAGCGGCGAACTGGGAACGACGTGGATGCCCGGGACAAGCCCGGGCATGACGGAGGAGATAGGGTGCGCCGCAACTTCTCCCTTTGGCAACGGGTCCTGACTTTATGCCAAAGTGTCTCACAGCACCTTGTGCACGTCGATCACCACGCGCTCGGCATGGCGGGCGACGGAGGCGACGAAGAGGTGTTGCATCAGCCAGGCGTATTGCGCGGCCCCGGTCTCGAATTTCGGCGAGGTGCGGCAATAAATCAGCCTGGGGTCGACCGGCTCGTTGCGCTTCAATCTCTGCAACAGCTCCGCCGGCCCGAAGCGGATGCCCTTGTTCTCGACATAGATGATCGCGCCGTCGTCGGTCTCAAGCGCATATTTCGCTTCCAGCTCGATCAGCTCGTTGGGCCGGATGATCTGGAAGTCCGCGCCGAACGGACAGACCTTGCCGTCGATCTCCCCGTGCACCTCGCCGCCGATGATCGGCACGATGCGGCGGACGCCATGACCGATGTCGCCGGCGCTGACGACGGGATCGATATGGGCCGTGATGGTGAAGACGTATTGGGTTTGGAGTATCGGGTTCATCGGCAACAAACTCCTGTGTCTAGATTTCATCAACCCGTCTCAGCGGCCTCCTACCTCTCCTGAAGGGAGAGGTCGATTTGCGCGAGCAAATCGGGTGAGGGGTTACGGTCCCTCGATAGCGCTGCGGCCCCTCACCCGGATCGCATCTTCGATGCGATCCGACCTCTCCCCACTGGGGAGAGGTGAAGCAAGCGGCGCCCTTAGTCTATTGCGCCATGTGCTGCGGCAGCCAGGTCGCGAGCAGCGGGAACGTGATCAGGATCACCAGGCGCACCAGGTCGGTGGCAACGAACGGGAGCACGCCCTTGAAGATGGTCGCAAACGACACGTCCTTCACCACGCTCTTGATCACGAACACGTTCATGCCGACTGGCGGATGGATCAGGCCGAGCTCGACCGTCATCACGATGATGACGCCGAACCAGATCGGATCGAAGCCGAGATGCGTCACGACGGGGAAGATGATCGGCACGGTCAGGATGATCATCGCCATGGCGTCCATCAGGCAGCCGAGCACCAGATACATCAGCATGATCACGGCGAGCACGCCATAGCTGCCGAGCCCGAGCGAGGTGAGAAATTCCGTCACCTTCTGCGGCGTCTGCGTCACCGTCAGGAAATAGCCGAAGATCAGCGCGCCGATCAGCACGGTGAACACGGCCGCCGCCGTGCGGGTCGCCTGCAGCAGCGAGGTGAGGATCTTCTCCCTGTTCAGCCGCCCGGTGAACAGGCCGATCAGGAAGGCGCCGGTCGCGCCGACGCCGCCGGCTTCGGTCGGCGTGAAACGCGGCAGCAACGGCAGCCCGTACAAGCCTCCGATCACGAAGATGAAGAGCAGCACCGGCGCCCAGATATCCTTCAGGCCGGCAAAGCGCTCGCGCCAAGGCAGCGGCTTGCCCTGCGGCAGGAAGCCGGGCGCGGCGCGGCCGATCAAAGCGATGGTGATCATGTACATGCTCATCGCGAGCAGGCCGGGAATGATGCCGGCGATGAACAATTTGCCGATATCCTGCTCGGTGATGATGCCGTAGACCGCAAGCACAGTTGACGGCGGCAGCATCGCCCCCAGCGTGCCGCCGGCCGCGATCACGCCGGTGGCAAAGGATTGCGGATAGCCGAAGCGCCGCATCTCCGGATAGGCGACGGCGGAGAACGTCGCGGCGGTCGCGACCGACGAGCCCGAGATCGCGGCAAAGCCGCCGCAGGCGGCGACGGTCGCGATTCCGAGCCCGCCGCGCAGGTGCCCGACAAAGCCGTTGGCGGCGCGGAACAGCTCGCGGCTCATGCCGGAATTGCTGACGAAGGTGCCCATCAACAGGAACATCGGGATCACGCCGAACGTGTAGTCGGTGACCGTCCGCATCGAGGTCTGGCCGACCAGCTTGAGCGCCGGCGTCGCGCCGACCAGATAGGAGAAGCCGGACACGCCGACCAGTCCCATCGCCATGCCCACGGGCACGCGCAGCAGCATCAGGACGAACAGCGAGACGAATCCGATGACGGCGACGGCATTGGTGCTCAGCAAGGCGATTACTCCGTGGCCTTGATCTCGGGATCGTGCATCTCTTCGGGATGGAAGATCAGCCGGTAGGTGCGGATCGCGATCAGGACCACCGCCGAGACGTCGCCGATCCAGGCGACCGCGAAGAACGGCCAGGTCGGCATGTGCAGGTCGAAGGTGAGGACATGGTCCTTGTAGGTGCCGCGCACCTTGTCGAACAGGGTCCAGGTCTGCACCGTCACCACGAACAGCAGCACCAGCGTCGCGAACACGTCGATGAAGCGCTGGTAGCGCGGCCCGACATTGCCCCAGACGAGATCGACGGTGATGTGGGTGCCGCGATAGGAGGTCGCGGCGATGCCCCAGAAGATCAGGATGCCGAGCAGCAGGCGCCCGATATCGAAGGAATCCGGGATGGAATAGTTCAGCGTGTTGCGCAGCAGCACCGAGACGAAGATATCGAGCGCGACAATGCCGACGAAGCCAGCCGCAATCCACTCGATCCCGTCGATGAAGCGATCCATCCAAGCGCGTTTCATGTCCGCTGTCTCAGCCTGAGTAGACAAGATTGAAGGGTCTCGCCGTTCTTCACCTCTCCCAAAGGGAGAGGTCGGATCGCATTGCAAGATGCGATCCGGGTGAGGGGTTACGGTCCCTCGATATTGCTGTGGCCCCTCACCCGGATCGCTGCGCGATCCGACCTCTCCCCGCCGGGGAGAGGTGAACCGAGCGCGCGGCTTGGGCCAGCTCAAACAAGGCTCATTCCGCTCGAGCGCGGCCTCGGTTACTGAGCCAGCGCGTTGTATTTCGCGAGGGACTCCTTCAGCTCGCTCATCGCCTTGTCCGGATCGACGCCGGCCTTCCTGACGCCGTCGCCCCAGGTCTTGACCAGCGGATCGGCGGCTTTCTTCCATTCGGCAGTCTGCTCCGGCGTCAGCTTGTAGACCTCCTGGCCCGGCTCGGCCTTGATCTTGTCGACGCCGGCATCCTCGAACTCGCCCCAGGGCGCGCCGACCTTGCCCGCCGTGTCGGTGTTGCAATTGTCGTCGATCGCCTTCTTCTGGCGGTCCGACATCCCGTCATATTTGTCCTTGTTCATGACAAAGACGAAGGTCGTGACATAGAGCGGCGCGTCCATGTGAAACTTGGTCACCTTGTCGACGCCGAACAGCACCAGCGATCCGGCCGGGAAGGTGACGCCGTCGGCGACGCCGCGCTCGATGATGTCGCGCACCTCAGGCGCCGAGGACTGCACATTGGTGCCGCCGAGCAGCGTGACGAAATTGGCGATCGTTGCGTCCGCGGGGCGGATCTTCATGCCCTTGACGTCCTCGGGCACCACGACCTTCTTGGTGCGGGTGTGGAACGCCGACGGCGTATGGACAAAGGCGAGGCAGTATTTGACGTCGCTCATCTCCTTGGCCGCATATTTCCGATACCAGGCGTCCAAGCCCTCCGAGCCGCCCTTGGCATTTGCGACCAGGAACGGAAGCTCGCCGGCGCCGATGATGGGGAAGCGGCCGGGCTGATAGCCGGGATTGACATAGGTGACATCCGCGATGCCGTCGCGCGCCATGTCATAATGGTCGAAGGCCTTGCCGAGCTGCTGTGCCGGGAAGATCTGGGACTTGATGGTGCCGCCGGACTCCTTCTCGACCGAGGCGGCCCAGTCCTCCAGCGCCTTCTGCAGCGGATGCGAAGCCGGCACCCAGTGGGAGATCTTCAGATTGACGGTCTGCTCGGCCGCAAATGCAGGCGTCATGCTCGCCGCCAGCAGCAGCGCAAGCCAGGTCTTCCTCATCGGTATTCTCTCCCTGTTTCGTCGGGCTTGTCCTCGCATTCCAGCCTGGACGGCCCCTTTGCACACATTGTTATATGATATAATTATCAATGCAAGCTGGCGCTTTGGACCGCGCCTTGCGTTTTCTTGGTTGGCGTTTTCCTGGTTGGCGTTTCGTTGGCCGGCGTTTGAAGCCTATAGCATCGGCAGGAGCAAGTATTGCGGACAAAAGTCGCAATCATCGGCGCGGGGCCGGCGGGACTGCTGCTGGGGCAGCTGCTCAGGACCTACGGCATTGACAATGTCATCCTGGAGCGGCAGTCGGCCGATTATGTGCTGGGCCGCATCCGCGCCGGCCTGCTGGAAGAAGGCACGGTCAAGCTGCTCGACGAGGTCGGCGCGGGCAGCCGTGCGCATCAGGAGGGCCTGGTCCATAACGGCATCGAGCTCGCCTTTGGCGGCGCGCGTCACCGGATCGACATGAAAGCGTCAACTGGCAAGACGGTGATGATCTACGGCCAGACCGAGGTCACCCTCGACCTGATGAATGCACGCAAGGCGTCCGGCCTCACCACCGTCTACCAGGCCGCCGACGTCACGCCGCTTGATTTCGACACCGACCATCCGCGCGTCACCTATACCGCGGACGGGGTGACCCATGAGATCCAGTGCGACTTCATTGCCGGCTGCGACGGTTTTCACGGCGTCAGCCGCACCAGCGTCAAGCAGAGCGCCATCGAGACCTTCGAGCGGGTCTATCCGTTCGGCTGGCTCGGCATCCTCTCGGAGACGCCGCCCGTCTCGCATGAGCTGATCTACTCCAACCATGCCCGCGGTTTTGCGCTCTGCACCATGCGCTCCATGCACCGCAGCCGCCATTATGTGCAGTGCTCGCTGGACGATCATGTCGACCAGTGGCCGGACGATCGGTTCTGGGACGAATTGAAGCGCCGCATCGACCAGAAGGCGGCGGACGAGCTCGTCACCGGTCCCTCGATCGAAAAAAGCATTGCGCCGTTGCGCAGCTTCGTCGCCGAGCCCATGCGCTTCGGCCGGATGTTTTTGGCGGGCGATGCCGCCCACATCGTGCCACCGACCGGCGCCAAGGGATTGAACCTGGCCGCCAGCGACGCGCATTATCTCGCCACCGCGCTGCGCGAATATTACGACGAGAAATCATCGGCGGGGATCGACAATTATTCCACCACGGCACTGGCGCGGGTGTGGAAGGCCGTGCGCTTCTCCTGGTGGATGACCTCGATGCTGCACAAGTTTCCCGACACGGGCACCATCGGCGCCCGCATCCAGCTCGCCGAGCTCGACTACGTCTGCAGCTCCAGGGCGGCGATGGCATCGCTGGCGGAGAATTACGTGGGGCTGCCGTTTTAGTGAACCGTCATCCCGAGGAGGCGCACAAGCGCCGTCTCGAGGGATGAACGGCCCGGGTGGTGCACCGGGGCCGTGCGCCCTTCGAGGCTCGCTCCGCTCGCGCCTCAGGACGACGGGGAAAGAGAGGGACTACAAACAAATGCTCACCCTCTACCTCGCTCCCGGCTCCAGCTCCATGGCCGTGCACATCGCGCTGCACGAGATCGGCGTGCCGTTCGAGGTAAAGCCGATGTCGTTCAAGAACGGCGACCTGCGCGCGGCCGACTATCTGCGACTCAATCCGGAAGGCAAGGTGCCGACGCTTGTGATCGACGGCCGCCCGCTCACCGAAGTCGCCGCCATACTCTTCTATCTCGCGAGACGCTTTCCGGATGCGGAACTATTGCCGCGCGACGATCGGGAAGCCGAGGCGCAGGCCATCTCCTGGATGTCCTTCATCGCCGCCACCCTGCATCCGGCGCGGCGGCGGGGGCTGGACCATGCACGCACCGTCTACGGCATCGCCGACAAGCGACTCGGGCCGGGCTGGGCGCTTGGCGACTATTCCATCGCCGATATTCATCTGTTCCGGCTGTATTGGCGGCTATTCAACTCGCTGCATCCTGCAGCGAGCGAGTTTCCGAATCTCGATGCGCATTACGCACGGATGATAGCGCGACCGGCGGTGCGGAAGACGATCGAGGTTGAAGCGGCAATGGGCTACGAATTGCCGACGTAAGCAAGCGATCTCGCCGCGCGCGCCATCGTCATACTCCGCGCAGGCGGGGTATCCAGTACGCCGAAGCTTGTCCGTAAACGACGTCTCTGGAACACTGGGTCACCCGCCTTCGCGGGTGACGGCAGCGGGGCTCTTTCAAACACCTGCGCAAATTCCGTTTAAAACTTTGTAGGCGATGAAAACGTCACAGGCTTCGCGTTCAATGGCGGCATGTTTCGCCAAATGCACGAGCCAGCCATGACAGAGAAAACCGCTGAGACAATCCCCGACGGCTTCGAGCCGCACTTCCGCAAGAGCCCGTTCACCGATCCCTGGGAGCCGCTTTATTCCCGGCGCACCGAGAAGGCCGTCCATCTCGGGCTGCGGCTGGCAAAGCCGCACACCAATGCCCGCGGGCTGATCCATGGCGGGCTGATCGCCTCGCTTGCCGACAACGCCATGGGCTATAGCTGCGCGCAGGCGACGGGGTGGGCGACATCCTTCGTCACCATCTCGCTGGCCGTCGACTATGTCGGCTCCGCGGATATCGGCCAGTGGCTCGCGGCGGAGTGCGAGGTGATCAAGACCGGCAGCACCATCTGCTTTGCGCAGGCTCTGATCAAGGCCGATGACGTGGTGATCGCCCGGGCGAACGGCACGTTTCGCGTGGTGCCGAAGAGAGACGCCGTCGTTCCGGGGCTCGCGTAGCGAGAACTATGGTGCGCGATTGCGCACCTGAGAACCTCGAGATTCCGGGTTCGGTGCTTCGCACCGCCCCGCAATGACGGGTGCTACTCACCCGAACTTCCAATCCGTCGTCTCGACCACGAGATCGACGAATGCGCGCACCTTGGCCGACAACAGCCGCGAGGTCGGGTAGACGATCTGCACCGGCAGCGCCGGTTGTTCGAACCTCTCCAGCACGATCTTGAGCCGGCCGCGCCTGATCGCGTCGGCCGCCTGATAGGCCAGCACGCGCGTCAGCCCGCCGCCCTCCATCGCATACTGGATCGCAGCGTCAGCCACATTGCTGGTGAAGCGCGGCGCGATCGCGACACGACGCTCCTCGCCGTCTTTCGCAAAGCGCCACTCTGCCGTGAGCGCAGAGCCGCCGAACTGGATGATCTGGTGCGCGCTGACCGCCTCCGGCGTCTTCGGCTCGCCGCGCGCCTTGAGATAGGCGGGCGAGGCCACCACGATCCGCCGCATCTCGCCGACCTGACGCGCCACCAGCGAGGAATCCGGCAATTGCCCGATGCGAACCGCAACATCGACGCCGTCCTCGACCAGATTGACCATGCGGTCCTCCAGCCGCAATTCGCCCGTCACTTCGGGATAGCGCTTGAGATAGACCGACATCACGGGACTGACATGGAGCCGGCCGAAGCCGACGGGCGCGGAGACGACGAGCCGTCCCGTGGGGCGAGTGCGCTCGCTCTCGGCTGCAAGCTCGGCTTCCTCGATATCGGCGAGGATACGCCGCGCACGCTCAAGGTAGCGCGCCCCCGCATCGGTCAGCGCCACCTTGCGCGTGGTCCGCTGCAACAGCCGCGTGCCCAGCCGCTCCTCGAGCGATGCGATCAGCCGCGTCACCGCCGGCGGCGACAGGCCGAGTTTTCGCGCGGCAGGCGCAAACCCCTGCAGGTCCGCCACCGTGACGAAGGTCTGCATGGCTTCGATCCGGTCCATGGCATTATTTCACATTATGCAATGAAGTGCTGTCAATACACATGATTGTTTTAGCAGGGAAAAGGTCCATCTTGGCTGGCAGGGACGGGCCGTAAGCCCGTTCAGACGGAGGTTGTGCAATGTCAGACACTCACATCTATGCTAGCGACGTGGCCTTCTCGCCCGCCGTGAAACAGATCCAGACCCGCAAGGGCTCGCGCGAGCAATATGCGCATCAGGAGCAGCGCGGCTGGCGCACCGAGGTCGACGACAACCTCGCCGCCTTCCTCGCCGAGGCCAACAGCTTCTATCTGGCCACGGCCAGCGCCGACGGCCAGCCCTATATCCAGCACCGCGGCGGGCCGAAGGGCTTCCTGAAGGTGCTGGACAAGCACACCCTGGCCTTTGCCGATTTCGCCGGCAACCGCCAATACATCACCCAGGGCAATCTCTCGGAGAACCCCAAGGCCTATATCTTCGTGATGGACTATGCCCACCGCCGCCGCGTCAAGATTTGGGGCGAGGCGCGCGTGGTCGAGGACGATTCCGCGCTGGTGCAATCCATGATGCCGAAAGGCTACCGCGCGCGCGGCGAGCAGGTGATGCTGTTCACGATCTCGGCCTGGGACACCAACTGTCCGCAGCACATTCCGCAGAAGTTCGATGCGGCCGATGTGGCGGCGGCGCTGGCGGCACGCGATGCGAGGATCGCCGAGCTGGAGGCGGAGGTGGCGGCGTTGAAGGGAGAGAAGGCGATGGAGCAGTAATCACGCGTGCGCCGCAGATTCGGTGCACCTCGCCCCGCCTGCGGGGAGAGGTCGGATCACATCGAAGATGTGATCCGGGTGAGGGGGAGTCTCCGCGCATACCTCTGGGACCGAGCTTGCGGATAGAGCCCCTCACCCCGACCCTCTCCCCGCGAAGGCGGGGAGAGGGAGAGGCTTCACGCCGCCTCGCGTTCCTGCTTCCAGGCGAACTCCGGATAATATTGCCGCATCATCCGGTCGACATAGGCGGTGAGGTTGGAAAACTCCTCCGCCCGGTCGCGCAATCGCGATGAAAAGAACGGCGTCAGGATCCCCGACAGCGCGCCGAAGGCGGTGGCGTCGGTGCCGCACGGCCTGTCGCCCATCAGATAGCGCTTGTCGCCAAGCTGCACCGAGAGCGCGAGCAGCGAGCGCACCGCGAGTTCCACGTCATCGTCGGGCGCGTGCCGGCCGAGCCCGCTCAGGAGATAATTCTCGGCGACGCGGAACTGCGCATCCTCGCGCAGCTTCTCGCGACGATGGTCCGGAGCGCCGTCGAAGAAATGCGCCGGTCCCTTGGCAAAATTCTCCGGGTCCACCCAGCGCGCGCCGACCATCGCCCAATAGACATGGTGCTCGATCATGCGCTCGAAGGCCCAGGCCTGGGCGCGCTCGGCGCGATCGAGACCCTCGTCGAAATCGAAGCCGTATTTACGCTCGATATGGGCGCGGATGAAGGTGGAGTCGGCGACCGCCACGCCGTCGTCCTCGATGAACGGCAGCTGCCCCTTGGGCGAGGCCGGCGGCATCGCCCGCTCCTTGCGATAGGCGAGGCCCGCCATCTTGAGCTGGACCTCGGTCTTGGTCACAAAGGGGCTGATTTCCGGCAGGCCGAAACCGGTGCCGAAACCATAGAGCGTGATCATAGGCAAACTCCCGATGTCGTATTGGACTTGGGGTACCGCCCCCCTGCTGCCACCATGGTGTCAGCAGCCGTCACGCGACGCGCGAAATGGGCTCCCTGCAGTGCGCGGGTGGCGATAGTTTCGAACCAGGCGCTGCCGGCAGCTGCCAAAGCGCCAGCCACGACTGCGATGGCCGCGATGCGGAGGTCGCCGCTGGCGAGGTTCAGGGTGATCATGCGCTCGTAGATCCACGCCTGGAACGCCTGCCGTGAGCCCAGAGGACTCGAGTTACAGAGAGCGGTCATGGACAAAATCCCTTCATCTGGAGCGTTGTCCCGTTATACAAAGCCCCTGCTGCCAACATCTTGTCAGCAGCATCAAGTCCTCGTTTTCACACGAGAATTTTCATGAGACGCGCCGACCGCCTGTTCCAGATCATCCAGGTCCTGCGCCGGACGCGCAATCCGCTCACCGCGGATGCGATCGCGCTCGAGCTCGAGACGTCGAAGCGCACGATCTATCGCGATATCGCGACGTTGATCGGCCAGCGCGTGCCGATCCGCGGCGAAGCCGGCATGGGCTACATCCTGGAGAAGGGCTTTGACCTGCCGCCCCTGATGCTGACACCCGATGAAATCGAGGCGGCCGTGCTGGGAGCGCAATGGGTGGTCGGCAATGCCGACGAGGTGCTGGCGCGTGCGGCGCAGGACCTGATGGCCAAGATCGCCGACACCGTGCCGGAGCGGCTGCGGCCATTCGTGCTGGAGCCTGCGAGCCGCGCCCGGGCCAATTGGCGCAAGGAGCCCGATCGCATCGACATGGCGCGCACCCGAAGCCATATCCACGAAGGCAAGAAGATCGCGCTGCGCTACCGCGACGAGCAGGGCCGCGATTCCGAGCGCACGATCTGGCCGATCGCGATCGGCTATCACGAGGCGGTGCGGATTCTCGCGGCCTGGTGCGAGCTGAGGCGCGATTTCCGCAGCTTCCGCACCGATCGCGTGGTCGATGCGCAATATCTCGACGAGCGCTATCCCGAGCGGCGCGACGCGCTGCGGGCGAAATGGCGGCGCAGCCTGGTCTGGGAGCATCCCAAGGATGTCTGATGCGGTCAAGGCGAGCGGCGCGGAAAGCCCGAGCCAGGAAAGCCCGTGCCAAGCTTGCGGCGCCTGCTGCGCCTATTCGGAGAACTGGCCGCGCTTCTCCACGGAAGAGGACGAGGCGATCGAGCGCATTCCGAGCGAGCTGGTGAACGCACGCGGCTCCGGCATGCGCTGCGACAACGATCGCTGCGCGGCGCTCGCCGGCACGATCGGCGAGGCGACCGCTTGCACCATCTACGCCATCCGCCCCGAGGTCTGCCGCACCTGCATGCCGGGCGACGCCGAATGCGCCATGGCGCGGCGCAAGCACGGGCTGCCGGTGCTGTGAGTGTATATCGTCGGCCGCAATAGGTCTCGGTGTGTTCCTGGCGAAAAAGCCGGGACGCATACTGCGGACTCTATCGATGAAGCAGCGGGCCGACGCCTCGGCCCAAACAATTGCAGCTTGGGGTTATGGGCCCCGGCCTTCGCCGGGGCGACGGCGGTGTATCAGGCCGTCACCGGCTGAACCTCAACCGCAGCATCCTCCGCCTCGTCATCGAGGGCTACAAAGGTGGACAGCGGTTTTGTGGAGAGCGTGATCGGCTTGCGGGTGCCGGAGGTCGGGCGCGCGCGCTCGGCGGGTTCGCGGGCCTGCGCGTAGAGCGAGGCGCCGACGCGGCCGCCGATCAGGATCAGCTCGCGCTCGCTGCAGCTTGCGGCGATCGAGAGCGCCAGCGAATGCAGATGGCTCCGGCGATAGCAGAACAGCGCGAGCTGCGCGCGGACGTCGGACGAGACGGTCTCGACCAGCCGTGCCAGTCCATGCTCGCTGGCGCGGTACATTTCGCCGAGCAGCTCGTCCCTGACCGGGCAGCGCTCGTTGTCGTAGGCGTCACGGCTGGAAAACATCGAGAAATCCCCCTGAAGCGGAAGATGCAATGCAATGTGCTAACGAAGGGTTAACCAGGACCAGCCGTGGTCGTATGGAGGCCTTGCCGAAGGCGCGCGAATCGGATCGCGCGGCTCGCTTCACCCGCCCCTGGAGGGGGCGGGTGAGTCGGTCTGCGGCCCGAGCGCCGCAAATCAATGTGCCGCTACGGCGCGCCCGCCATGAAGATCGACAGCGCAAAACCGGTGAGATGATGCAGCGCCTGGTCGACGCCGATCAGGGTCCAGAACCAGGGGTGCTCGGGCGTCATGCCGAAGCGCGAGGAGATGAGACCCTTGGCGCGGTCGACCGTGATGTGGATGGCGAAGTCGATGAAGGCGACGAACCAGAACCGCGGCGCGACGATCAGGATCAGCACCAGGGCAACCGCAAGGTGTATCAGGCAATGCACCAGAAGCGGCAGCGCCCAGCCGTGCTTCTGGTCCTTGCCGTGGGCCATCCAGGCATTCTGCAGCACGAAGTCGGCGATGATGTGCTTGAAGGTCAGCAGCAGCATCCACCCGATAAGCGCGCCAACAGGAACCGACGACGATAGGGATGGAAACGACACGCTGACGTCCTTGGCTGATGGAACTCGCGGGAAAGGGAGGCGTTCAGCGCGACTTCTTGTTCAAACCCGGCCAGTTATTGACCTTTTATGACATCTCCGGAGCCGGATTGCACCTGCAGGGAACCCGAAAATCGCGAGGTGTGGCCGAACGGTGCCATCTCACCGCACGACATGAAATCACGTCATCCCGACAAGGTTACCGAGAGGAGCGATTTGCAATCCGCGCGCGGGCCGTTATCATTCCCTCCAGAGGCAGAATAGTCGTTCATTTTTAGACAGTTAGCAATTTGCCGGACGGTGCCGCGGTTTGAGCAGGGGTAAAGGTCGGTCCGGCCTTTGGGGAGACGCCATGAGCGCTGACATCCCAACCGCGCCGCAGGAGCCGCCCCGGCCTCAATTTGCCATCACCAACCGCGGCCAGGTGGTGCTGTTTGCGCTGCTCACCCTGATGCTCACCGCCTTCACGGTCTGGGCCGGCCGGGCCTGGCTGAAGAGCTCGGAAACCCTGACCTTTGCGGCGGGTCCGGCGGGCAGCGAGTCCGCCCATTTCGCCGAACGGCTGGCGGCGGTGCTGAAAAGCACCTCCTCCCGCTTTCGCCTCAAGATTGTAACCAGCCCCGACAATGCCAAGGCGCTGTCGCTGTTCGACCGGCGCCTCGCCGACCTCGCGCTGCTCCGCACCGACGAGAAAATTCCGCCGCGCGCGCGTGCGCTCGCCATCGTCGAGCACGACCCGGTGCTCCTGATCAGCCCCGGCGACAAGAAGATCAAATCGCTCGACGACCTCAAGAAGAAGAAGATCGCCGTGCTCGCCGAGGGCGACAACAACCTGGCCTTTGTGCGCAACGTGCTCGAGACGCTCGATGCGCATGAGGCGGCCTCGCGGGTGCAGCTCGCTCCGCAAGGCACCAGCCTGCAGAAGCTGTTTTCGTCCGGCTATGGCGCGGTGGTCGCGATCTTCCACACCTCGAGGGCGATCAAGGACAGGAGCTACGCCCAGTACGACAAGCAGGGCAATTTCACCCTCAACCCGATCGACGGGGCGAAGGGGCTCGCGCGCAAGATCCCCGGCATCAGCGACGAGACCATCGAGGCGGGCACGCTGTCCTCGGCGCCGGAAATTCCCGACGACGATCTCGACACCGTCGGCCTGGAATGGCTCTTGGTCGCGCAGTCGCACATGGCGAATACGACGGCCGGCGACGTCGCCCGCATCATCTATGAGAACAAGTCGGCGCTCGCGCTCGACGACGGCTTCGGCTCCAAGATCGAGCCCGCGGTGACCGACAAGGACGCCTTCGTCATGGCCCATCCCGGCGCCCGCGACTACATCAACGACGACACCAAGTCGTTCATGGATCGCTACAGCGACATGATGTATCTCGGCGCCGCCGCGCTGTCGGTGATCGGCTCGTTCTTTGCCGCGATCTACACCCAGCTCACCCGCGTGTCCCCGGAAAAGGCCGGCGCGCTTGCGACCGCGATCCTGATCATCGGCGAAAAGGTCGAGCACGCCCGCTGCATCGACGACATCGAGGCGCTGCAAGGCGAATTGGAGGCGATCCTGCGCGGCGCGGTGATCGGACTGCGCGACGGCACCATCAGCGGCGACGGGCTGGAGACGTTCAAGCTCGGCTATGAATTCGTCCGCGACGAGATCGCGATGCGCAGGGAATATCTGCTGCGGCACGCCGGCGACAATGCCCGCGATGTGACGCTGTTGAGTGCGCCCGACAAGCCGAGCAAGGAGGCCGCCGAATAGCGGCGGCCGCGTGCTGCTCAGGCGCGCGTTGCGGTAAACGCGCACCTCGCCGGTCATCCGCGATACCCTCTGGTAACCGCAGCAGCTGCTGCGGTCAGGCGTGTGCGGCTCGGGCGGCCATGTTTCACGCAATGTTCATCGGTCCAGCGGGAAGCTGCATTCCAATCTGAGACGTGCGCCTCTTCGACATGCGCCTCTTCGATATGCGCCCTGCCTTGAGGAACGAACATGGAGCCGCTGGTCGCCTATTGGTCACTGCCTGAGCTCGCCACCAACGGGCTGTTGTTGCTGCACCTTGGGGGCGCGACGCTCGTCGGGCTGCTGCTGGGCTATGAGCGCTCCTATCACGGCCGCGCCGCGGGCATGCGCACCTACGCCCTCGTCTGCATCGCCTCGACGATGCTGACGGCGATCAACGGCTTTCCTGGCCAGTGGTATGGCGGCCTCGCCGCGACGCCGTCGGTGGCCGATCCCACGCGCGTGATTCAAGGCATCATGACCGGCATCGGCTTCCTCGGCGCCGGCGTCATCATGAAGGACGGCTTCACGATTCGCGGGCTGTCGACCGCGGCATCGATCTGGGTGACGGCCGCGATCGGCGTCCTGATCGGCATCGGCTTCTATGGTGCTGCGATCAGCGCAACCCTGGTCACGCTGGCGTCGATGACCGGGCTCGGCGAGCTGGAAAGACTGCTGCCGCACCAATCGACCCTGCATCTGGCGCTGGTCTATCCCTGTGACAAGGTTCCGACCACGGAGGAGGTGCGCGCACAAATGAAGCGGCACGGCTTCGACATCATCGACTGGTCGTTTCACTATTGCGAGGACAAGAAGCAGTTCCAGTACGATCTGGTCCTGCAGGCGTTCGGGCCGTGTCAGTCGCACAACCTGGTCAATGACATGTCGGGCACGCGCGACATCGTCGAATTCCGGCTGGCGCCCTCGCGCGCCTGAGGCCGTACTTCGACAAGTCGTGAGCTGCTCGACTTCGCCGACGCACCTGCAACGTCCCGCTTTTGGAGGGTCTTGGTAAGCGATTGTGATTGCCTGGCTTGCCAGCGCGTCCCATGATGGAGGCGTGATAAGTCCAGTCCGGGGCACGCCACATGACGTCTGTCGCGGTCGAACCGACCATCCATCGCCGTCCGCATCAGCCCTGGTACCGGATCCTCTACGTCCAGGTCCTGATCGCAATCGCGCTCGGGGTCCTGATCGGCTATCTCGATCCCGATCTCGGCAAGGCGCTGAAGCCGCTCGGCGACGGCTTCATCGCGCTGATCAAGATGATGATCGCGCCGGTGATCTTCTGCACCGTGGTGCACGGCATCTCCTCGATGGGCGACCTGAGGCGCGTCGGCCGGGTCGGGCTGAAGGCGCTGGTCTATTTCGAGGCGGTCTCGACCGTCGCGCTCGCGGTCGGCCTTCTGGTCGGCGAGGTGCTCAAGCCCGGACACGGCTTCAACATCGATCCGGCGACCATCGATCCGAAGTCGGTTGCGAGCTACGTCACCAGGGCCAAGGAAGAGGGCATCGTCGCCCATCTCATGGGGATCATCCCCGACAGCTATTTCGGCGCCATCGCCCGCGGCGATCTGCTGCAGGTGCTGCTGATCTCGATCCTGTCGGGCTTTTCGATCGCCTTCCTCGGCAAGGCCGGCGAGCCGATTGCGCAGGCGGTCGACAAGGCCGCGAAAGTGTTCTTCGGCATCATCCGCATCATCGTGCGCGTCGCCCCGCTCGGCGCCTTCGGCGCCATGGCCTTCACGGTCGGCGCCTACGGCCTCGGCTCGCTCGCCAATCTCGTCGCGCTGATCGGCACGTTCTACCTGACCAGCCTGCTGTTCGTGCTGATCGTGCTCGGCGCGATCGCGCGGCTTGCCGGTTTCTCGATCCTGCGCTTCATCGCCTATATCAAGGATGAGCTCCTGATCGTGCTCGGCACCTCGTCGTCGGAGACGGTGCTGCCGCAGCTCATGCAGAAGATGGAGCATCTCGGCGCCTCGCGCTCGGTGGTCGGGCTCGTGGTGCCGACCGGCTACAGCTTCAATCTCGACGGCACCAACATCTACATGACCCTGGCGACGCTGTTCCTGGCGCAGGCGACCAACACCCACCTCACGATCTGGCAGGAGCTCGGCATTCTCGGCATCGCCATGATCACCTCGAAGGGCGCCTCCGGCGTGACCGGCGCCGGCTTCGTCACGCTGGCGGCGACGCTCTCCATCGTGCCCGACATTCCGATCCAGTCGATCGCGATCCTGGTCGGCATCGACAAGTTCATGAGCGAGTGCCGCGCACTGACCAATCTGATCGGCAACGGCGTCGCCTGCGTCGTCATCTCGCTCTCCGAAGGCGAGCTCGACAAACGCGCGCTGCACGAGACCATGGCGCATCCGTTCGAGATGGGCGAAGCGCTGGAGCCGGGCGGCGCCGAGTGAGGCTTGCGTCGGTCGGCATCCGGCCGCGCTGCCGCAACGTCCCCCGATGATTGCGGCTCTGCCAGGCCGAGGCGCGCTGGAACTCGTTGGCGGAGGCGACGCGGCCGGCTTTGACCGATCGGGAACTTCAGCCGCCCCGGCCAAGCATCATTGAAGCGGTCCAGCTTAATCGGTATGCTCAATTTGCGGTTGCAGCTGCTCGACAACCTCGGCCACGGGGAGCCAGATGAACGCGCTATGCCGAAGGCTTTCAGTCGCCGCGCTTCCGCTTGTGGCCGCCAGCCTTGCCTGCGCCACGCGCGCGCAAGACAATCCGCTCGCGACTGCCGGGGTGACGTTGTTCCAGAATGTCCGCATCTTCGACGGCAAAGCCACGTCGCTCTCTGCGCCGTCGAATGTGCTGATCAAGGGCAACATCATCGCACGCATCTCGACGGCGCCGATCGAGACCGAGCCAGGCACGACCGTGATCGCGGGCGGCGGGCGAACGCTGATGCCCGGCCTGATCGACGCGCACTGGCATGCGATGCTGGTGCGTCCGACGCCGCAGGAGGCGATTTCCGGAGACATCGGCTATACCAATCTCGTCGCCGGCGCCGAGGCGACGGATACGCTGATGCGCGGCTTCACCACGGTTCGCGACATGGGCGGTCCGAGCTTCGGACTGAAACGCGCCATCGACCGTGGAATCGTCGTGGGTCCGCGCATCTATCCCTCGGGGGCGATGCTCACGGTGACCGGCGGACACGGCGATTTCCGTCAGCTTTCCGAATTGCCGCGGATCGTTGGCGGCCCGCTGTCCCGCATGGAGCAGATCGGCGGCAGCATGGTTGTCGACAGTCCCGACGAGGTCCGCCTTCGAACGCGCGAACAGCTGATGCAGGGCGCATCGCAGATCAAGTTGACTGCCGGCGGCGGCGTTGCCTCGCCGTTCAGTCCGCTTGATGTCTCGACATTCACCCTGGAGGAGCTGCGCGCCGCGGTCGAGGCCGCGGACAATTGGGGCACGTACGTCGCCGTGCATGCCTACACGCCCGCGGCCATCCAGCGCTCGATCGAGGCCGGGGTCAAATGCATCGAGCACGGTCATCTGATGGACGAAGCCACCGCCAAACTCATGGCCGAGAAAGGCATCTGGCTCAGCACGCAGCCTTTCCTCGAAGACGAGGACAAGATCCCGCTGCCGCCGGGCTCGCCCGAGCAGGCAAAGCAGATGGAGGTGATCAGCGGGACCGACAAGGTCTATGCGCTGGCGAAGAAATACAAGCTCAAGACCGCATTCGGCACCGACACGCTGTTCTCCAAGGCGCTTGCGGACCGGCAGGGCGCGCAGCTCGCAAAGCTGGTGCGCTGGTACACGCCTGCGGAGACCCTGGCGATGGCGACGTCGGTGAACGGCGAGCTGCTTCAGCTCTCGGGGCCTCGCAATCCCTATCCCGGCACGCTCGGTGTGGTCCAGGAGAACGCGCTCGCCGACCTGCTGCTGGTCGAGGGCAATCCGCTGGACAACATCAACCTGATCGCCGACCCCGCCAGGACATTCAAGGTAATCATGAAGGATGGGCGGATATACAAGAATGCGCTGTAGGGCCGGACAAGGATAGCCCTTCCAAAACGCGACGAGATCGGGTTGCCTCGGCATCGCGCCTGGAAGATCGCCGACCGCGCGTATCCGGCCGGTCGCGCCTGCGGCGACGGTCTGCTATGAAGCGAGGCGTGCCGCAAGCCAGCCGAGGCCTCCATGACCGACCCGATCGAGCGTGCTCCCTTCTACCACGAGGGCATGCGTGAGCTGCAGGACCGCTTCGACGGCCGCCGTGTCGCCGACGGCCTCGAGACGCATCGCCTTCACTTCGAATTCTGGAAGCAGGATCGCGAGCTCATCGAGGGCGCGCGCTTCTTCTTCATCGCGACCAGCTATCAGGACAATGTCGATTGCTCGATGCGGTCGGGCGATCCCGGCTTTGTCAGGATCACCGGACCCGACACGCTCGAATACCCCGAATATGACGGCAACAACATGTACCGCACGCTCGGCAACATCAGCCGCAACCCGAATGTCGGGCTGTTGTTCGTGCGCTTCGACGGCAAGTCGTTTCGCACCCGCATCCGCGGCAAGGCCACGATCCACGACAGCGCGGAGGCGCTTGCCGCGCATCACGGAGCGAAAGTCGTCGTGCGCGTCACATGCGAGATCTTCCCCAACTGCCCGCGCTACATTCCGGACCTGATGGGCGCGCCCAAAGATGTGCCGGCGAACCCGTTCGTTCCGCGACCAGGCTACGAACCGCCGCCACCGGAGTGGAAGAGCCGGGATTATCTCAAGGACGTGCTGTCGAAGTACGATCCGCATCGGAAGCGGGAGGGATAGGAGGCGGCGTCGGCTCCCGACGGCCAGCGGAGAGCTTCTGATTGGTTGGAATCTTGCCGGTTTTTGAGCCTGAGCAGAAGCAGCCTTTGGCAAGAGGTGGCGACGGCGGTCAGATTTGACACAGATCAAAGCGTAAAGACGTCCTGACGTCAAGATCGGTTGACAACACCGAGGGGACGTCCCATGCGGATCCTACTGTTACATCCGAACTATCATTCGGGCGGCGCTGAAATCGCGGGGAATTGGCCGCCGGCATGGGCGGCTTATATCGCGGGTGCGCTACGGAAGGCCGGGTTCGGCGACATTCGCTTTGTCGACGCCATGACCAACGACCTTTCCGACGAGCAAGTACGCCAGATCCTGAGCGAGGAAAAGCCAGACGTCGTTGGCGCAACGGCGATCACACCTTCGATCTACAAGGCCGAACGGCTGCTGCAAATCGCCAAGGAGGTCTGCCCCGCGGCGCTGACGGTACTGGGCGGCATCCACGCTACCTTCATGTACCAGCAGGTTCTGACCGAAGCGCCGTGGATCGACGCCATCGTGCGGGGCGAGGGCGAGGAAATCTTCGTGGACTTGCTCCGCACGCTGGCCGGCGGAAACTGGATCGAAGCCAGGCGCAACGTCAGGGGCATTGCATTCCGCGAGGGCGAAAAGGTCATCGCGACGCCGGCGGCACCGACGGTAAAGAATCTCGACGCGATCGCGCCGGACTGGAGCGTGCTCGAGTGGAGCAAGTATATTTACATCCCGATGGGCAAGCGCGTGGCCATTCCCAACATGGCGCGCGGCTGCCCCTTCACCTGCAGCTTCTGTTCGCAGTGGAAATTCTGGCGCGACTACCGAATTCGCGATCCGAAGCGCGTGGTCGACGAGATTGAGCAGCTGATCCGCGATCACGATGTCGGCTTTTTCATTCTGGCAGACGAAGAGCCGACCATCAACAAGAAGAAGTTCGTGGCATTCTGCGAGGAACTGATCCGCCGCGACCTGAAAATCCTGTGGGGTATCAATACCCGCGTCACTGACATCTTGCGCGACGAGGCGCTCTTGCCGCTCTATCGCAAGGCCGGCCTGATCCATGTTTCGCTCGGCACCGAGGCGGCGGCGCAACTGAAACTCGACCGCTTCAACAAGGAGACCACGGTCGCGCAGAACAAGAAGGCCATTCAGCTGCTGCGTGACGCCGGCATCGTCGTCGAGGCGCAGTTCATCGTCGGTCTCGAAAACGAAACCCGGGAGACGCTGGAGGAAACCTATCAGATGGCCCGGGACTGGAAGCCCGACCTCGCCAACTGGGCGATGTACACCCCTTGGCCATTTTCGGATCTGTTTCGAGAGCTCGGCGACAAGGTCGAAGTATTCGATTACGCGAAATACAATTTCGTCACGCCCATCATGAAGCCGGACGCGATGGAGCGATCCGAGCTGCTCGACCGCGTGATGCACAACTACCGGCGCTTTTACATGAACAAGGCGCTGTTCTCGTATCCGTGGGCTGGCACCGGCGAACGACGCCGCTACCTGCTCGGCTGTCTCAAGGCCTTCCTGCGATCCGGTTTCGAGCGAAAATTCTACGACCTCGGCCGCGTCAATTACTGGGGTCCGCAATCCAAGGGCAAGGTGGACTTCGGCTTCGACGCCTCGCGGAAACGCGCGGACACCAGCGGCGTGGAATGGAAAACCAGCCATAACCGCAAGATCAGCGGGCCGCGCCAGGCCGAGATCATGGCTTGCGGCGGCGGCACCGAGCAAATCGAGGATGCGACCGCCGCCGGGCCATGATCGCGGCCAAAGCAGGAACGACATCGATGCCAGCCATTGCTGCCATCAACGGCAAGATTGGGCCGAACGCGATCACGCGGGTGATCGAGGCGCTGCGAGCGCTGGAGAGCCCGACGGCAGTCGATCGCATTTTCCAGGCCTGCGAACTCCAAGGTTATTTATGCGACGCGCCGGCGGACATGGTCGACGAGCGGGAAGTCACGCGCCTGCACGACGTGCTTCACCGCGAGCTCGGCACCGCGCGGGCCCGGGGCGTCGGCCGGATCGCCGGGCAATTGACCGCCGACTACCTGCTGGGCTTCCGGATTCCGCGGCTGGCTCAAATGGCGCTTCGTTGCTGTCCCGCCGGCGTCTCGAGCCGTCTGCTGGCAAAAGCGATCGCGAGAAATTCATGGACGTTTGCAGGCACCGGCACATTTTCGGTGCGACATGGGCGCCCGGCGACGTTCGAGGTAAAGGACTGTCCGATCTGCCGAGGGCGGCGAAGCTCCGAGCCGTGTTGCGATTTCTACGCGGCAACCTTCGAGCGGTTGTACCGTCGTCTCGTCGATCAACGCGCCCGGGTCATTGAAGTCGGCTGCCAGGCAAAGGGAGCATCCGCATGCACGTTCGAAATGACATGGTAGCCGGCAATCCTCACGAGCGCTTGCCGATCGGCGTCGTCGAAGAGGCGTAACGCAATGCCGCTGCCACTGCGCAGGGAACGAAGCGAACGGCCTCCACATCGTCGCCCCGGCGAAGGCCGGGGCCCATAACCACAGACCTTCGTTTGGCGAAGGCAATTGCGACCCGGGCCTGGTGATGGATTCCGCGGTATGGGCCCCGGCCTTCGCCGGGGCGACGACGAACGCCCTACTCCGCCGCCGCGTCCGCCGCTGCCGCCAGCGCCCTTGCACGAATCTCCGCGATCGCCCGCTTCAATGCGACCTGGCGCGGGTCGGGCAGGATGGCGGCACGGGCCTCGCGGATGGCGCCAGCGAGGTCGGTGAGCGGGAGGTCGCCGTCGAAGGTCGGCTTGGCGAGCCCATCGACGATCGCATGCCAGTCGGCGAGGCCGCGGCGGTAAGCGTCGCCGAAGCCCGTGATCATGGTCGCGGTCTCCACCATCGTGGGCACCGCCTGCGGCTGCTTGACGAGCGCGCGCGCGATCATGTGCAGCCAGCGCTCGACCCAGGCCCGCTCCTGCGCGTAGCGGATCGAGAACAGGCGCCAGCGGCGCAGCCAGGCCTCGAGCTTGAGGCGGCCAACGCCCCAGCGGTTCACGGTCGAGAACGGGATCGCGACGCGCCGGTGCTCCCAACCGAGCTTGCCGAGCACCATCAGGACGGGATCGGCGGCAATCTCCGGCAGCGCATCGACCAGCTCGTCGAAACGGAAGCGGTGGATCTCGGTCGATCGGATGCGGCCCTCCGAGGCGTTGTACTCGGCAAGCTTGACCTGGGCGATGCGGATCGCGTCCTCATAGGCCATGCGGCTCGCCATCAGCCGCGCGAGATCGCAGAAGGTCGTGCCATCGATGGTCTTACCATCGATGCCCTGCCGGCCGATGAAGCGCTGCAACCGCTCGACATAGAGCTTGGCGTAACTCGCGCCCTGGTAATCCATCAACAGATGGATGCCGTCGCTGACGACCTGCTCGGCGCCCGCCGGCAGGCCGGGCGGCAGGAAAGGCGGCGTGGTATCCTCTTCGCCGAGGAAGTCGGCGAACAGGTACTTCAGCGAAGACAGGATCCCGTCGTCGGACGCGCTCATGCCCGCCGGTCCCTACGCCGTCTCCGCCGCGACATCCGGCGGCGTCTGCTCGGCAAGCCGCTGCTCCAGCCGGCCGATATTCTCGAACAGGCGCGCAGTGACGAGCTTGAGGAAATAGAAGCCGAAGGCCGGATTCTGCACATAGAGCTGCTCGACCTGCTCATAGGTGACCGAAAGCACCAGGCCGTCCTCGACGCATTCCAGCGACTGGGTGCGCAAATTCGACGGCGACAGCATGCCGAACTCGCCGACGATGGCGCCGGTCGGCAGCACCAGGCCGGATTCGACCAGGCGATAGCGGCCGGAGACGATGTAATACATCGCATCCGCCCGCTCGTCCTTGTAGAACAGCATGTCGCCGGCCTTGCATTTGCGCTCGGTCATGAACGGCTTCAGCCATTCCATCGACAGGTTGGAGGAGACGCTTCGCTTCACGTCGCGCACCAGCTGCAACATCTGGTGCAACCGGTAGCCGTTGAGCCCCAGCGCTACCGTCTGCACCAGGATGACCAGATAGTTCTGGTGCGGCAGCGCGGTCCCGATCAGCACGAGATTGGTGAGGATCGCGAAGACGCGCAGCGGAATCATGGTCTTCATGGACAGCGTGGCGACCACGAAGACCGAGGCGAACAGGGTGCCGGCCGTGCCTACATGCTCGGCGAGATGAGACGTATCCATCGGGACCAACCAGACTTGAGAACGAGAAAAAAACGAAGCAAAGTCGAACCGACGACAAGGCATCGGCGAACGCCCCTGATATATGGCGAAAGACGACGTCTGTCCGTTACCTGGGCCACTTTCGGGAAATTTCCCGAAACCCGCCCGCGAAAATCAACCGGCCGCGAATTCACGCTTGCCCGGCCCGGCGGCCAAGCCCTCCGATGGTATAGCCTCCGGCAGGCCTTTATTCCCGCAGGGGCCGGCCGTCGCGGCCCGCGCGCCCCGTATCCGGGCCCGCGAGGGGCCGCATTGACGCCCCTGCCCCGTCCGGGCACCCTGGCAGGCTTTTTCGGCCTGTTGCTTTTGATAAATGCCTTTTCTTTGTACAAAGCTCGGCAAGTTCGACGATTTTCCGTCTCTCGAAGAGCGCGTTTTCCGATGACCAAGCGAGCCGGTTTTCCGGGTCTGGGGCGATTCATAGCGGCAACCGCCGGCCGCAACATGACCCTGGCAGCCCATGTCGCGGTGGTGATCGGCGCGGTCATGATCCTGTTACTCACCATCGAGCCGGCCTATCTGGCCGCGCGCCACTGGATCGAGGGCGTGCTGTGGGGCTGCCTGGCCTTCTTCACCTTCGAATGGCTGGTGCGGCTGCGCCATGCGGTCCGGATCCGGCGGGACTCCGGCTATCTGTTCTCGGGCCGCGGCCTGGTCGACGCCGCCTGCGTGCTCGCCGTGCCGGTCGCCCTGATGTCGGGCGTCCCGCCGCGCACGGCCTGGCTGTTCGCCGCGGTGTGGCTCACCAAGGTCATCCCGGGAATTCCGGGTTTGCGGCAATTGCGCCGGGTGCTGGTGCTGGAAGCCGGCCCCCTGTTCAGCGTGCTGGTGCTGTTCCTGATGGTCTGGTTCTCGGGCTCGGTCATCGTCTATTTCCTCGAGCGCGACGCGCAGCCCGAGGTGTTCTCCAACCTGCCTTCGGCGATGTGGTGGGCGGTGGTGACGCTGACCACGACCGGCTATGGCGACGCGGTGCCGATCACGCCGCTCGGGCGGCTGGTCGCGGGCCTGGTGATGATCTGCGGGCTCGGCGTGTTCGGCCTGTGGACCGGCATCCTCGCCACGGCTTTCGCTGCGGAGATGCGGCGCGACAATTTCCTGCGCACCTGGGAGACCGTGACCAAGGTGCCGTTCTTCGCCGAGCTTGGGCCTGCGGCCATCGCCGACGTCACCCATATGCTGCGCACCCTCGACCTGCCGCCGCGCATCGTGCTGATCCGCAAGGGCCAGCAGGGCGACTGCATGTATTTCATCGCCGAAGGCGAGGTCGAGGTCGACCTGCCGGGCAAGAAAGTGCGGTTGGGCGAAGGCGCCTTCTTCGGCGAGATGGCGCTGCTCGGCAACAATCTGCGTTCCGCCAACATCGTGACCACGAAGCTGTCGAAACTGCTGGTGCTTGACCTCGTCGATTTCCGCCTGTTGATGGCTCGCCATCCCGAACTGGCCCAGACCATCGATGCCGAGGCCAAGCGCCGCGCTTTGGAGAATCAATGAGCAAACGTCACCCCGAGAGCGCTCCAGCGAGCGAGACCGCAAGCCCGCCGGTGCTGACCCGCGACGGCGCGCGCGCCACCATCCGCCTCAACCGGCCGCGCCATGTCAACCGCCTGCAGCCCGAGGACCTCGACGTGCTGATGCGGCTGTTCGACGAGGTCGAGGCGGACCGCGCCTTGCGCGTGCTGGTCTTGACCGGAACCGGCCGCGCCTTCTCCGCGGGGTATGATCTCGGCGCGCTTGCCGAGCGCGCGGTGGCCCCGCAGGAGCAGACCGCGGGTTCCGCATTCGAGGTCGTGGTCAATCGGCTCGAGGATCTGGGCGTGCCGACCATCTGCCGCCTCAATGGCGGGGTCTATGGCGGGGCGACCGATCTCGCGCTCGCCTGCGACTTTCGTATCGGAACCGAGGCCTGCGAGATGTTCATGCCGGCGGCGCTGCGCGGCCTGCATTACTACACCAGCGGCATCAAGCGCTATGTGTCACGGCTCGGAGCCGACAATGCCAAGCGGCTGTTCCTCACTGCCGACAGGATCGATGCCGCCGAGATGAAGCGGATCGGCTATCTCACCGCGCTCGTCGCGCCTGATACGCTGGATGCGGAGGTCGACCGGCTTGCCACGCAGCTGGCCGGCAACGCGCCGATCGCCATGCGCGGCATGAAACGCACCATCAACGAGTTCGCACGCGGCGTACTCGACGAGGCGGCCTCGGACCGGCGCGCCCGCGACAGCATGCATGGCGAGGAGATCAGGGAGGGCATCAGCGCGTTCGCCGAAAAGCGTCCGCCGCGGTTCTGACCGGCTCTGCGCTGATGCGCCGAGACCGGGCTTCGCGGTCGTGATCGCCGCATTGCGCGCGGATATATCGACCGTGCAGTCATCATCACGTCGACGCTCAACCATCCGACGCGCATCAATACGCTTTGATGATAGAGCGGTTGGTTGTTCAAAATTGCGATTGACTAAAGGTTGTGAGGGGCTAGCCTGATCTCGCGGGGCGGGAGGCCGTGCCATGAGATGTTCTGAGCTTTGTTGGTGCTGGCAGGCGCGCGCGAATCCCGCGCGAGCGCATCGGCTTGTTGCGGCCGACGCTGATTCGGCTCGGGCGTTCCGACCTCACTCCGAGGGTTCTGCCGGCGCTCGCTGCTCTTCCTCCAGCAGCCGCTCGGCAAACGCGATGAGCTCCTCACGGTGCCGCTTGCTCCTGAGAGCAAGAAAGCTCTTCATGAGCCGAAGGCCGAAAGCCGTCGTCTCGTCGGCTTTCAATGCGGCTAGCTTGGACGGCATCAGAATGCGACTCGCTGCTAATCTTCCGGGTTTAAAGCCGTGACCGAACCTTCGCTCGACAGACTCATTGCGCAGCTGCAATTATGCATCGTGGATGCGAGGGCTCTGCAACTCAAGATGTTGGAACGGCTTTTGTCAATAGCGTTGCTGGAAGCCTACGAAGTCAGGGAGAAATCCGCCAAGCCGCGCGACTCCTGAGGTCGAACGGCTGCCAGGATCAAACCGGGCGTGGCGGCCGCGCCCCGCGTATCGTACGTCATGTATCACGCGTCATGTATCACATGTCCGCAGCTGCATTAAAATCCGGCAACAATTCTACTCTTCGAAGAATTCTAATCGTCGAAGAACGTCACCGTATCGGCAACTGCTGCGCGGCTGGTGCGGTAGCTGTTGGCCTTGTGGGCGCGGTCCGGATAGCCGAACGAGATGCCGCAGACCACACGGCGGTCGTCGGAAAGGCCAAAATGCGTTCGCACCACGTCGGAGTGGAAGGCGAGCGCAGCCTGCGGGATGGTGGCAACGCCGAGCGCCTGCGCCGCGAGCATGAAGCTCGTGACATAACCGCCGCAATCGATGGCACCGTATACACCGAGCGCCTCATCGGTGTGCACGATGGCTACATGAGGGGCACCGAAGAAGTTGAAATTCTCCAGCGCCTGCTTGGCGTAACCGGCCTTGTCGCCGCGGGGAATACCGAGCGAATTATAGAGCTGAAAGCCGCTCTCGCGCCGCCGCTCCAGATAGACGCCGCGATATTCGCGCGGAAACGGGAAGTCGCCGCTATTCGGCCGGCCGTCCGACGCGGCCGCGTACATCAGCTCCCGAAACCGTTGCGTCGCCGCGCCTGAGGTGATTTCGAGCCGCCAGGGCTGGCTGTTGCACCAGGAGGCGGTCTTCTGCGCGGCGGTGAGAATCCGCTCGATGGTCGCGCGGGGGACGGGCTGCGGAAGGAAGCCGCGGCAGGAGAAGCGCTCGCCCATGAGCTCCTCGAGCATGCCGATGCGGTCCTCGCTGCTGTAACGGCTCCCGGCCGTCTCGCTTGCTGCGTCCATGATCAGCGTCCCTTGGTCGGAATCTTGTTGAACGGCACGTCCTTGTCGACGCGGATGTCGCCGGGCAAACCGAGCACGCGCTCGGCGATGATGTTGCGCAGGATCTCGTCGGTGCCGCCGGCAATGCGCATCGACGGCGAGGACAGCAGCATCTGCTGGAACTGGCCGGCAGCTTCCGCATCGGGACCGTTGAGAACGCCGGCGGCGCCCTCCAGATCCATCGCATAGGTCGCGATGTCCTGCAGCATCGTGCCGGCCACGAGCTTGCCGATCGAATTCTCCGGTCCCGGGCGCTCCCCCTTCGACAGCGCCGAGATGGCGCGGTAGCTGGTGTATTTCAGTCCACTGTTCCTCACCGCCCAATTGGCAAGCTTGGAGCGCGTCGCCGAATCGTCGATCGCAAGCCCGTCCTCGGTCATCAGATTGCTGCAGAACTCGAAGATCTCGGAGAAGCCGGTGGCGAGTCGCGCGCCGATCGACATGCGCTCGTTCATCAGCGTGGTCAGCGACACATTCCAGCCGTCGCCGACGGCGCCAAGCCGCTGCGAGTCGGGCACGCGCAGGTCGGTGAAGAACACCTCGTTGAACTCCTGCATGCCGTTGGCCTGCTTGATCGGCTTCACCTCGACGCCCGGGCTCTTCATGTTGATATAGAACATGGTCAGCCCCTTGTGCTTGGGCACGTTGGGGTCGGTGCGGGTGATCAGGATGCCATAGTCGGAATAATGCGCGCCCGAGGTCCAGATCTTCTGGCCGTTGATGACCCATTCGTCGCCCTGCTTCTCCGCGCGGGTGCGCAGGCCCGCGACGTCCGAGCCGCCGGCGGGCTCGGAGAACAGCTGGCACCAGATCTCCTCGCCGGAGGCAAGCTTGGGCAGCAGCCGCCGCTTGTCGGGCTCGGAGCCGTAGGCCATCACGGTCGGTCCGCACATGCCTTCGCCGATCTGGAACGGCTGGGTCAGCTTGCCGTAGACGCCCTCCTCCTGTTGCCAGATCACGCGCTCCACCGGCGAGGCGCCGCGGCCGCCATATTCCTTCGGCCAGTGCAGGCAAGCCCAGCCCGCATCCGACTTCTTCTTCTGCCAGCGCTTGGCGACCTCGACGATGTCATGCGTCTGCAGACGAATGCGCCCGAGCGAGGATTTCGACAGCTCGGCCTCCAGCTCCTTCGGCGCGTTGGCATCGATCCATCGGCGCGCCTCGCTGCGGAAGGCGGCTTCCTGCGGAGTATCATCGAAGTTCATGGGGACTTTCCTTCTTCTGTCATTCCGGGGCGGCCCAAAGGGCCGAACCCGGGATCTCGGTCCACAATCTCTGGATTCCGGGTTCGCGCTGCGCGCGCCCCGGAATGACGGCGTTAGCCTCGTCCCTTGGTGGGGATCTGGTTGAACGGCAAATCCTTGTCGACGCGGATATCGCCGGGCAGCCCGAGCACACGCTCGGCGATGATGTTGCGCATGATCTCGTCCGTGCCGCCCTCGACGCGCGTGCCCGGCGCACGCAGCAGCATCGCCTGGAATTTCCCGGCGAGTTCGGCTTCGGGCCCGCTCAACACACCTGCGGCGCCTTCGAGATCGAGCGCGAACATCGCGACCTCCTGGATCATCGCTCCCGCCACCAGCTTGCCGATGGAATTCTCCGGTCCGGGACGCTCGCCCTTCGACAGCGCGGAGATGGCGCGGAAGCTGGTGTATTTCAGTCCGCTTGCCTTCACCGCCCAGTTCGCCAGCTTCGAGCGCACATTGCGGTCATCGATGGCGAGGCCGTCCTCAAGCATCAGACCGCTGCAGAGCTCGAACAATTCCGGGAAGCCGGTGGCGACGCTCGCCCCGATCGACATGCGCTCGTTCATCAGCGTGGTCAGCGCGACATTCCAGCCGTCGTTGACATGGCCGAGCCGCTGCGCGTCCGGGATCTTGACGTCGGTGAAATAGACCTCGTTGAAATCCGACTGTCCGCTGGCCTGCTTGATCGGCCGCACCTCGACGCCAGGGCTCTTCATGTCCAGGAAGAACATGGTGAGCCCCTTGTGCTTGGGCGCGGTGGGATCGGTGCGGGTGAGCAGGATGCCGTAGTCGGAATAATGGGCGCCCGAGGTCCATATCTTCTGGCCGTTGATGACCCAATCATCGCCGCGCTTCTCCGCGCGTGTGCGCAGGCCCGCGACGTCGGAGCCTGCGGCGGGCTCGGAGAACAGCTGGCACCAAACCTTCTCGCCCGATGCGAGCGGCGGCAGATAATGGCGCTTCTGCTCTTCGCTGGCGAACGCCATCATGGTCGGCCCGCACATGCCGTGGCCGATGATGAACATCGCAGATAACTTGCCGAACGCGCCCTCCTCCTGCTGCCAGATCACCCGCTCGATCGGCGAGGAGCCGCGGCCGCCATAATCCTTCGGCCAGTGCAGACAGGCCCAGCCCGCATCGGCCTTCTTCTTCTGCCAGGCCTTTGCGACCTGCAACACATCGGCGCCCTCGAGCCTGGTCCGGCCGAGCGAGGATTTGCGCAGCTCTTCCTCATACTGCCTGGGCGCGTTCGCCGCGATCCAGGCGCGCGCCTCGGCGCGGAAAGCCGCTTCCTGCGGGGTGTCGTCGAAGTTCATCGCGAAACTTTCTCCTCAGTCATTCCGGGGCATGCGAAGCATGAACCCGGAATCTCGACCCAAAACCTCTGGATTCCGGGTTCGCGCCTTTGGCGCGCCCCGGAATGACAGTGCCAAAACTCAAGCCGCGTTCTTCTTGCGCATGCGCTCGATCAGCTGATCTTCCCAATAGGACAGGCTGCCGAGGCCGAGCGCAGTCGCGTTGGCGCGGCGATAGTACATGTGGCAGTCGAATTCCCAGGTGAAACCCATGCCGCCGTGAACCTGGATGTTGTTCTTGGCGCAGTGCTGGAAGGCTTGCGTCGCGCTGATGCGCGCGCTAGCCGCGGCTTCGGGCAAGTCGGATGCATTGGTCGAGAGCGCCCAGGCGCCGTAGTAGGAATTGGAGCGCGCCAGCGTCGCCGAGACATACATGTCGGCCAGCATGTGCTTGACTGCCTGGAACGAGCCGATCGGCCGGCCGAAGGCGATGCGGTCGAGCGCGTAGTCGCGGCCCATCTCCAGCGCGCGGTCGGCGCCGCCGATCTGCTCGAACGCCATCAGGACGGCGGCGCGGTCGAGCACCTGCGTCAGGACGCTCCAGCCCTCGCCGGTCCGGCCAAGCGGCTCGGCCCTGGCATTCTTGAAGGTGATCTCCGCCTGCCCGCGCGTCGGATCGATATTCGACAGCGACTTGATCTCGACGCCGTCGCCCTTGAGGTCGGCGAGAAAGAGCGAGATGTCGCTCTCGCGTCCGCCCGAGCCGGTCCGCGCCGCGACGATGGCGAAATCCGCGATCGCGCCATCGGCAACCGGCATCTTCACGCCGGTGAGCGCGTTGCCGGAGGCCGCACACTTGATCGCCTGGGGTGACGGGTTGCCCTTGCCTTCGAACAGCGCAAGAGTCCCGATCGCGTCGCCCTTCGCGATCTTCGGCAGCCATTTCTGCTTCTGCGCCTCGCTGCCGGCAATCAGCAGCGCTTCGGCCGCAAGATAGACGGTCGAGGAGAACGGCACCGGTGCGAGCGCGCGGCCCATCTCTTCCGCGACCACACAGAGTTCGAGATGGCCGGCACCCGCGCCGCCGTAGCTCTCGGGAATCGCAACCCCGAGAAAGCCCATCTCGGCGAGGCCCTGCCACAGCTCGCGGTCGTAAGGAGCCTTGCCATCGAGCACCGCACGCACCGCCTTGGGCGGGCATTTCTCGCTGAGGAATTTGCGGGCTTCGTCGCGGAGCTGCTTCTGTTCGTCGGAGAAATCGAAGTTCATGGGATGCTACTCGCGTTGATAATTTCGATTGGCTCCGTCGTTCCGGGGCGGTCCGAAGGACCGAACCCGGAACATCGAGATTCCGGGTTCGATGCTGCGCATCGCCCCGGAATGACGGAGAGAGCTTGCGTCGGAGTCTTCATTTCAGAACGATCACGTCTTCGTCCGGTAAAGCGGCATAAAGCCGCTCCACCAGCGCCGCGCGGCGCTCCAGGCCCGCGCGCTGGTTGATGTAGCCCTTGTCGGTCAGCTCGTTGCCGTCGATCGAGGGCGGCTCGACCATCAGCATGGCGCGCGAGATCTTGCGGCTGCTTGCGCCTTCCGCCGCCTGATTATGCGCTTCGAGCCCGCGCCTGACGCAGTCGACCACGGCGGGATGCTTCACCACGTCCTCAAAGCTGGCATCGGCCTTGCCGATCAGCTGCCGGCAGGCGTGCAGATTGGGCCAGGCGAGCAGGCCGACAAATTCGCGATCCTGCCCGGCCACCAGCGCGTCATGAATAACCGGCGAGGCCGCCGCGATCGCATCGGTGCGCAGCGTGCCGACATGCACGAAAGTGCCGGTGGTGAGCTTGAAATCCTCCACCACCCGGCCGGCAAAGATGATGCCGGCCACGGGATCGGCGGGATCGACGAACACGCCGGCGTCGCCGATGCAATAAAAGCCCTCCTCGTCGAACATCTTGGCCGTGAGCTCAGGCTGAGCGAAATAGCCCGGCGTGACGTTGACCCCGCGCAGCCGCAATTCATATTTCGCGCCGCATGACACCATCTTCAGCTCGACACCGGGAAATGGCAGGCCGATCAGGCCGACGCGCTCGGTGTCCCAATAAGTGCCGGTCGATGTCGGCGCGGTCTCGGTCGAGCCCCAGCCGGTGTAGAACACGATGCGCTCGCCTGTGGTGCGCACGGCCAGCGCCTGCATGCGCTCGTAGAGATCATCAGGCAGGCGCGCCCCGCCATAGGCCATGACCGTCAAATTCCTGAAGAAGCTGCGGCAGAGCACATCGTCCTTCTCCATGGCAGCCGCAAGCGCGGCATAGCCGGCGGGAACGTTGGCGTAATAGGTCGGCGAAATCTCGCGCAGGTTCCTGATGGTCTCTTCGAGCTGCCCCGGAAGCGGCCGGCCATCGTCGATATAGAGCGTGCCGCCATCGACCAGCACCGGATGGAACGCCGCGTTGCCACCCATGGTGTGATTCCACGGCATCCAGTCGAGGACGATCGGCGGCGGCGCGTCCGTGCCGCGCGGCCGCACCTGCATCATCATCGCCGCATTGGCGCACATCATCTCCTGGGTGTTGATGACGGCCTTGGGCATGCCGGTCGAACCCGAGGTGAAAAGCAGCTTGCCGATGGTCTGCGGCGTGATCTTCGCGATCGACTCGTCGACGTCCTTCGTCACCGGCGTGGCCGCGAGCTCGGCAAAAGCGGTGCTGTTGATGCCGGCGCAGGGCCGCGCGACATGCACGACCGCGACGCCGTCGAGATCGAGTGCGCGAAGTGCCTTCTCGAAGGTCGGACCATCCTGCACCATCACCACCGCAGGCTTGATCAGGCCGAACAGATATCTCAGCTTCTGATGATCGTGGCTCATCAGCGAATAGGCCGGCGAGACCGGCGCCGCCGGCAGCCGCGCCTGCATCGCGGCCTGCGTCATCAGCGCATGCTCGATGGAATTGCCGGAGAGGATCGCCACAGGTCGACCCTCTTCGAGCTTCAGATCGAGCAGGCCTTGCGTCAGCGCGTCGACGGTGCGCTTGGCCTCACCGTAGGAGACCTTTCGCCAGTCCCGCTTCTCGCCCGCGCGCTGCGCAAGCCAGATACGGTCGGGCGCCTCCCGCGCCCATTTCGCAAGCGAAGCCGGGATGTGCGTCTCGTAAGGCTGGAGAGGAATCCGCGACTTCAGAATGACCACGCCGTCATCGCGCCGTTCCACGGCGATGTCGCGCGGCAGCCATTCGATCTTGCGAAAGCCCGGCTTCCCAAGCACCGCGGCCGCGCTCCCAACCATATTGCGTCTCCCGAAATATTGCTTCTTTGCGAACTTTGTCGTTATCGATTTCTATAGACCGGCTTGCGCTTCTCGAGAAAGGCCCTGATGCCCTCGTTGAAATCATCCGAGCGGCTGCACAGCACCTGGTTGCGATCCTCCATCGCGATCGCGGCCTCCAGCGAGGCCGCATCGGTGCTCATGTTGAGGCATTCCTTGGAGAGCCTGAGACCAATGGGCGATGCCGTCATCATCGCCTCGACATAGGGCTCGGCGGCAGCGTCAAGGTTGCCGTCCTCGACGACTTCGGAGACGAGTCCGACGGCGAGCGCCCGCTCCGCGCCGATGAAGCGGCCGGTCAGAATCAGCTCGGAAGCGATGGAGACGCCGACCAGGCGCGGCAGGAAATAGCTGGTGCCGATGTCGCAGCCACCGAGACCCAGCCTGATGAAGGCGCAGTTCATCCGCGCCGATTGGGCGGCGATGCGGATGTCGGAGGCGAGCGCCAAGGCAAAGCCGCCGCCGGCAGCCGCGCCCTGCACCAGCGCGATGATCGGCTGCGGACAGCGGCGCATCAGCATCACGATGTCGGCGATCCGCCGCTGCGAATCCAGCGACTCGGTGACGCCGGGCGGCTCCTGCTGGCCGGCGCGCCGCGCCATCGCCTGTTTCAGGTCCAGGCCTGCACAGAAGTTCTTGCCGGCTCCCTTCAGCACCACCACGCGGGTGGAGCGGTTGCGCTGCAGGCTCTGGAAATAGGCGTTGAGCGCGTCGATCAGGCCGGCGTCGAGCGCATTGAGACTCTCCGGGCGATTGAGCGTCACCCGGTCGACACCGTCACTGTGCTCGATCACGAGCGGTTCGGTCACGACGACCTCCTCTCTTACCATCGTCCCGGCTTGCGCCGGGACGACGGCGGAGTGCGCTTACCGCGGTGCCATCCGGATGGCGCCGTCGAGACGGATGGTCTCGCCGTTGAGCATCGCGTTCTCGACGATGTGCACGGCGAGCGCACCATATTCGCTGGCATCGCCGAGGCGGGCCGGGTGCGGCACCTGGGCCCCCAAGCTCTTGCGCGCTTCCTCGTTCAGACCCATCAACAGCGGCGTCAGGAACAGGCCGGGCGCGATGGTGTTGACGCGGATCTTGTGCTGGGCGAGATCGCGCGCGGCCGGCAGCGTCAGACCAACGACGCCGCCCTTGGAGGCGGAATAGGCGATCTGGCCGATCTGACCTTCATAGGCGGCAACGCTCGCGGTGTTGATGATGACGCCCCTCTCCTCGCCGACAGGCTCGGCCGGCACCAGGCGTTCGGCAAACAACCGCAGACAGTTGAAGGTGCCGATCAGGTTGACATTGATGATGCGCGCGAACTTCGCCAGCGGATAGACGCCGTCCTTGCCGACGATCCGCTGCGAGCCGCCGATTCCGGCGCAGTTGACCAGCACGCGGGCGACGCCATGTGCGGCTTCGGCCTTGGCGAGACCGGCCTTGACCTGCTCCTCATTGGTGACGTCGGCATGCAGGGCGACGCCCTTCACTTCGGCGGCGACCTTCTCCGCATTCTCCATGCTCTGATCGAGCACGGCAATCCTGGCGCCTTTGGCAGCCATGGCGCGGGCGGTCGCGGCGCCAAGGCCCGAACCGCCTCCGGTGATGAGAACGGCAACGTCTTTCAACTGCATCTGGTCTTCTCCTTGGGCGTTTTTTGTCTTTGAAACGATGAAGCGTGAATTCGTCTCGATCAGGCGGGCGCAGCCCTCTCCTTTTCGACGTTCAGCATGCCGCTGCAAAGCAGCGCTTCCATATGCTTGATATAGTCGCGACAAACCTCGTCGGTGACGGGACCGACGCCGACGGCGCGTGACATCGCATGGCGTCCGAAGAACAGGTGGTCGCAGGCGCCGATCAGGCTGGTGTAGAACAGCACGGGATCGATGTCGCGAAACTCGCCCGCGGCAATGCCTTCGGCCAGCAACCGGCGATGGAAATCGAGCAGCGGGGCCACGAAGAATGTCGACACTGCATCGGCGGATTCGGCGCTGCGCTCGTGCAGCAGATAGTGGATCAGCCGGTTCATGTAGGGAAAGCGCCAATAGGCACGGATGATGCCGCCGATATGCAGCTTCAGCTTGGCGGTCGGCGATATGCGCTGCGCCAGCAGGTATTCCAGATTGTCCATCTCGGTCGCGGCATCGCGCGCGAGCAGCGCCAGCAGCAGCCCGTCCTTGTTGCCGAAGTGGTATTTGACCAGCGCAGCGTTGACCCCGGACTTCTGCGCGATGTCGCTCAGGGAGATTTCGATCGACGCGCGCTCGATCATCAGCTCGCTGGCCGCGACCAGGAGCTTGTCCGCCGTCGGGTTCCTGCCGCTCGCGAGCCTATTGGGGGCGCCGGTATTCAAGTGCTGGTCGATCCTGACTTTGCGTCTGCGCGGGCACGCAGATAAGCGCAAGCTGCCATGCAGCTCAAGAGTTAATTGAATGATTGACTAAATCGCCGACCGCCTTTTTAATCCGCGCCAACAAAGCAACCCGAGCAAATCATCAAGGGAGTTTGAGGAAATGGCCGAGGCTTACATCGTTGCCGCCGCCCGCACCGCCGGCGGGCGCAAGGGGGGACGTCTTGCGGGCTGGCACCCGGCCGATCTCGCCGCCACCGTGTTGGATGCGCTGGTCGACCGGTCGGGTGCCGCCCCTGACCAGATCGAAGACGTGATCATGGGCTGCGTGATGCAAGCCGGCGAGCAGTCCAACAATGTCGCGCGCAACGCGGTCCTCGCCTCAAAGCTGCCTGAGAGCGTCCCCGGCACCGCGATCGACCGCCAATGCGGCTCCTCGCAACAGGCGCTGCACTTCGCCGCACAGGCGGTGATGTCGGGCGCGATGGATGTGGTGATCGCGGCCGGCGTGGAATCGATGACGCGCGTGCCGATGGGGCTTGCCTCGCAGCTCCCCGCCAAGAACGGTTTTGGCCATTACAAGAGCCCGAACATCGAACACCGCTATCCCAACATCATGTTCAGCCAGTTCACCGGTGCGGAGATGATGGCCGAGAAGTACGGCCTCTCCAAGGATGAGCTCGACGACTATTCCTACCAGAGCCACCAGCGGGCAATTGCGGCCACGCAAGCGGGCGCCTTCAAGGACGAGATCGTGCCCGTGACAATCACCCGCGCCGACGGCTCGGCCGACACCCATCATATCGACGAAGGCATCCGCTTCGACGTCACCCTCGACGGCATCAAGGGCGTCAAGCTGATCGCGGAGAACGGCAAGCTGACTGCGGCTTCCGCCAGCCAGATCTGCGACGGCGCGTCCGGCGTCGTGGTCGTCAACGAGCGCGGCCTGAAATCGCTGGGCGCCAAGCCGCTCGCACGCATTCACCACATGACCATGATGGGCGGCGATCCCGTCATCATGCTGGACGCGCCGCTGCATGCCACCGAGCGCGCGCTGAAGAAGGCGGGCATGACGATCGACGACATCGACCTGTTCGAGGTGAACGAAGCCTTCGCCTCGGTGCCGACCGCCTGGCTGAAGACGTCGGGCGCCGACCCTGCACGTCTCAACGTCAATGGCGGCGCCATCGCGCTCGGCCATCCGCTCGGCTCCTCCGGCACCAAGCTGATGACCACGCTGGTGAACGCGCTCAAGCAGCGCAACAAGCGCTACGGATTGCAGACCATGTGCGAAGGCGGCGGCATGGCCAACGTGACGATCGTGGAGCGGCTGTAGCAAGCAGCCGCACGAATGGTGTCCTCCCGGCGAAAGCCGGGACCATAACCGCCGGCGGCAGTCGGTCGCGACACTCTCGCCTCCGTCATGCCCCGGGCTTGTCCCGGGCAGCCAGCACTTTTTTCGCGGCCAGGACGAGGGCGGGCGGGACAAGCCCGGCAATGACGCGTGAGGTTGGCAACGACCCGCCTCATCACGGTCCTGGGAATACGGGTCCCGGCCTTCGCCGGGACGACCACGTCGCTTGTTTCAACAAACTCAAATTCCGCCGGCAGCTCGATGACCCATCCCTCCATCCACGCCCGCACCAATCCCGACAAGATCGCCTACCAGATGGCCGCAACCGGCAAGGCGATCACCTATCGCGAGCTTGACGAACTCTCCAACCAGGGTGCGCAGCTGTTTCGCGCGCTGGGCCTGAGGGCCGGCGACCATGTCGCGCTGCTGATGGAGAACCGGCTGGCCTTCATGGAAATCTGCTGGGCGGCGCAGCGCGCGGGGCTCTATTACACCGCGATCAGCCGCTATCTCACGCCCGACGAGATCGCCTACATCGTGAAGGATTGCGGCGCCAAGATCGTGATCACCTCGCCGAAATGCGCCGAGCAGGTGAAAGGCCTGATCACCGGCGCACCCGATGAGCCGATCTTCTTCATGCTCGACCAGCCGGAGCCGGGCTTTCGCTCCTGGGACGCAGAAACCATCAAGCAGCCGGTCACGCCTGTCACGGACGAGGTCGCAGGCTACGACATGCTCTATTCATCCGGCACCACAGGACGGCCGAAGGGCATCAAGAAGGAGTTCGAAGGCAAGCCGATCGACTGGCCGAACCCGTTCCTTCTGACGCTCTGCGCCAATATGTGCGGCATGGGATCCGAGACGATCTATCTGTCGCCGGCGCCGCTCTATCACGCCGCGCCCTTGCGCTTCAACATGATGGCCACCGTGCTCGGCGGCACCTCCATCATCATGGAATCCTTCGACCCCGAGACCTTTCTGAAGCTGGTCGAAAAGCACCGTGTGACACAGTCGCAGCTGGTGCCGACTATGTTCGTGCGCATGCTGAAGCTGCCGGAGGAGGTGCGCAAGCGCTACGACGTCTCTTCGCTGCGCGGGGCGATCCATGCCGCGGCGCCCTGCCCGGTCGACGTCAAGGCCAGGATGATAGAATGGTGGGGCCCGATCCTGATCGAATATTATGCAGGCTCCGAGGGCAATGGCGTCACCGTCTGCAACTCGCAGCAATGGCTCAGCCATCGCGGCAGCGTCGGCCGCGCGGTGGTCGGCAAGATCAAGATCCTCGACGAAGCCGAGAACGAATTGCCGGCCGGCGAAATCGGCACGGTCTATTTCGCCGATGCGCCGGCCTTCACCTATCACAACGATCCCGAGAAGACGAAGCGCGCCTATAATGCGAAGGGATGGTCGACGCTCGGCGATGTCGGCTATCTCGATGCCGACGGCTATCTCTATCTGACCGACCGCAAGTCCTACATGATCATCTCGGGCGGCGTGAACATCTATCCGCAGGAGACCGAGGACGTGCTGATCACGCATCCCGATGTCGCCGACGTCGCGGTGTTCGGCGTGCCGAACGAGGAGATGGGCGAGGAGGTCAAGGCGGTGGTGCAGCCGCACGACATGGCCCATGCCGGCACGGCGCTGGCGGAGGAATTGATCCAGTTCTGCCGCAAGCGCCTGTCGCCGATCAAATGCCCGCGCAGCATCGATTTCGAGGCCGAGCTGCCGCGCACGCCGACCGGCAAGCTGGTCAAGCGGCACCTGCGCGACCGCTATTGGCCGAAGGCTTCAGCGCCGGCGTAAGGCACAGCATCGGCGCTTGTTCCGTCGTGCCCGGGCTTGTCCAGGCTTGTCCCGGGCACCCACGTCTTACAAACTAGCCGCGGCAAAAAATGTCGATGGCCGGGACAAGGCCGCCCATGACGGAGGAAACACCATGACTTCGCTAGCTCCGATCCCACTCCCGTCCTCCATCCGCTCGCGGACCGTTGACAATATCAACGGCCTCACCATGCATGTGCTGGAGGCCGGCTTCGAGACGCGCGGCCGGCCCTGCATCCTGTTGCTGCACGGCTTTCCCGAGCTTGCCTTCTCCTGGCGCAAGGTGATGCCGCGGCTTGCCGAGGCAGGCTATCATGTCATCGCGCCGGACCAGCGCGGCTATGGCCGCACCACCGGCTGGAGCGCCGATTATGACGGCGACCTCGCGCCGTTCCGCTTCACCAATCTGGTGCGCGATGCCATCGGGCTTGTCTCGGCCTTCGGCTACAAAAGCGTCGATGCCGTGATCGGACATGATTTCGGCAGCCCGGTCGCCGCCTGGTGCGCGCTATTGCGGCCCGACGTGTTTCGCGCGGTCGCCATGATGAGCGCGCCGTTCGCCGGTCCGACCCGATTGCCGTTCGACACCGTAGACAAGCCGGCGGCGCCCCGACAGGCAGACCCCGTGCATCGCGAACTCGCAAGCCTGCCGCGGCCGCGCAAGCATTATCAGTGGTACTACTCGACGCGCGAGGCCAACAGCGACATGGTCAATGCCCCCCAAGGCCTGCACGATTTCCTGCGCGCCTACTATCACCACAAGAGCGCGGACTGGAAAGACAACAAGCCATATCCGCTGCAGTCATGGTCGGCCGGTGAGCTGGCAAAGCTACCGACATATTATGTGATGGATCTCGACAAGACCATGCCGGAGACGGTCGCCGCAGAAATGCCGTCAGCTGCGGAGATTGCGGCCAACACATGGCTGCCCGACAGCGAGCTTGCATTCTATCGGTGCGAATACGCGCGCACCGGATTCCAGGGCGGCCTGCAATGGTATCGGTGTGGCACGTCGGGCACGTTCGACGCGGAACTGCAACTGTGGTCGGGACGGACGATCGACGTGCCCTCCTGCTTCATCTCGGGCAAGCAGGATTGGGGCATCTATCAGCGCGCGGGCGCGTTCGAAGCAATGCAGACGAGCGTTTGCACCGCGATGATCGGCTGTCATCTCGTCGACGGTGCCGGTCATTGGGTGCAGCAGGAGCAACCTGAACACGTCAGCCGCCTGCTGCTCCAATTCATCGAGCAAGCGACACAAGGTCGCAACCGCTCGACTTCAGCTGTCGTTCAGAATCAGCGAGCTATCGTCGGCTGAACGCAGCTTCACCAAGGGAACCATCCTCGGATGCTGGCGTTGCGTTTCGGGCAATGCGCGTTTTTGGAGGATTGAATGGAGAAGAAGATCGCTGGATTGTTGGGAGCGGTCGCTGCGCTCGGCACGTTGAATGCCGTGCAGGCGTCACCCGCGCCCGCGGCAAACCCGTCGGACGTGCTGAAGGCCAACTCCTACGCCGAGTTGCTGGAGCCGATTCCGGATGCCGCCAAGGTCCTGCAGGCGCTGGACGAACAGGCCCCGGCAAAATCGACCGAAGGCGATGTGAAGGTGGCGCAGTGGTATCATCACCATCACCACCATCATCATCACCATCATCACGGCTATGGCTACGGTTATGGGTATGGCTACGGCCCCCGCGTCTATGTGGAGCCGCCTCGCCGCTGGTACCATCACCACCATCACCATCATCACCACCACCATTGGTATTACGATCGCTACTGATCGCCGCTTGGTGGCGTGAGATCCGCGGGCGTCCCCTCCTTGAATGGATCGGACGCCCGGCCCGCTTTCAGCCTTGTCTACGACTGCGCTCTGGCTTTGCCGTTACTCTTGCCGCGCCTTTTCCTTGGCTGCGCGGTGCAGGTGTCGGTAGGTGCCGTCGAATACGGTGTTGGTCGATGATGTCCACTCCGTGCCCTTCCCGAGCGACGGCCGGCTGGCATAGATCCGCCGCGATTGCAGCTCCCGCTCGGCGGCTTCCTCCTCACCCATCGGCTCCAGTTCGAACGGGGCTTCCTCCGGGATCACCATGATCTGCATGAACGGCTCGCCGGGCCGAAAGATGTGCGTGCGACCTTCGGGCGGCGACTTGAACACGCAGAAAAACATCATCGGCCACCAGTTGCGAATCAAAGCCGGCACCGCGATCGGCACGGTATCGGTTTCATCGGCATAGAACCGAGGATGCGGTTCGGTCCGGATCGCAAATCCCTTGGGCACCTTGAGGTCGAGCAGGATCTGGTAGGTGTAGAAGCGATCGCCGAAACTGCGGAACGGCGGCCATTGCAGCGTAGAATTCGGCGGCGGATCGCCCCAATCGCCCTCGAGGACCAACTGGCCGTCCCTGGTCGTCACGAGCAGTTCGAAGTCGTAGGGGTAGAACAGCTCTATGCCGTATTGGGCGCCTTCGGAGAATGGCACGCAGTGCCAGACCTGTTCGCGCGAACCATCGGCGCGGGGTTCGCGTTGTCCTGCCCAACCCGGAATCTCCAGCCTGGTCCGCCGCGGCGCCAATCCTGGATCGTTCAGTCTGTATTTGATCTTCTCCATGGACCTTCCCTGTTCATGACCCTGTCAGGCAATTTGGCTAGGCGATTTGCAACGGCCATCTTCCGGTACGGGTTCCCGCGTGTTGCGTCCAGGGATAGGAAGCGACCGTGGCGCCTTCATGAGGTCGCCCGATTTGACCCCACAGACATGTAGCTCTATATGTCGTGTTTAGAACAGTTCTAAACTATCCCGGAAAGTCGTCCATATGAAGAATTTCGCCGATCTGACCGAGCGTGAGGTGCTGGCAGTGGCGATCTCCGCGGAGGAGGAAGACAGCCGCATCTACATGACCTTCGCCGAAGACCTCAAGGACCGCTACCCGGACTCCGCCAAGCTGTTCGAGGAGATGGCCGAGGAGGAGCGCGGCCATCGGCACATGCTGCTGGAGCTCTATGAACAGCGCTTCGGCCCGCATCTGCCGCCGATCCGCCGCGACGACGTGAAGGGGTTTCTGCGCCGCCGTCCGGTCTGGCTGACCAAGAACCTGCCGCTCGAGACCATCCGCAAGGAAGCCGAGACGATGGAATTCGAGGCCGAGCGCTTCTACGTCAAGGCCGCGGAGCAGGCCCAGGACGTTGCGGTGCGCCGGCTGCTCGGCGACCTTGCGGAGGCCGAAAAGGGCCATGAGCGGACCGCGACGCAGCTCTCCGAGGACATCCTGAGCCCGGACGTGCGCGCGGCCGAGGACCGCACCCGCCGGCGTGTGTTCGTGCTGCAATATGTGCAGCCCGGGCTGGCCGGCCTGATGGACGGATCGGTCTCGACATTGGCACCGTTGTTCGCCGCGGCCTTTGCGACGCACCAGAACTGGCAGACATTCCTAGTGGGTCTTGCCGCCTCGATCGGCGCCGGCATCAGCATGGGTTTTGCCGAGGCCTTGTCCGACGACGGCTCGCTGACCGGACGCGGCTCCCCCTGGCTGCGCGGCCTCACCTGCGGGTTGATGACCACGGTCGGCGGTCTCGGCCACACCATGCCCTATCTGGTGCCCGACCATTGGGCGAACGCGTTCTGGATCGCGACGGCAATCGCCGGCGTGGTCGTGTTCTTCGAATTGTGGGCGATCGCCTTTATTCGCGCCCGCTACATGGACACGCCGTTCCTGCAGGCGGTATTCCAGATCGTGCTCGGCGGCGTGATCGTGCTCGCAGTCGGCATCTTGATCGGAGGCGCCTAGGCCGGGCGTGCAGCGATGAAACTCCTTCTCTCGTACCGGCTGCGCGCTGGCTTGCTGGCGACGCCTGCAATCGCAGGGCTCATGACGGGCCCTGCGAGGGCGACCGACGAAATCCAGGTCTACAATGCCGGCATCGCCGAGGTCGGCCAACTCACCATCCAGCAGCACCTCAATTACGTCGCCGGCGGACTGACCAATCCGCCGTTCACGGGCGGACTCGTCTCCAACCACAGCCTGAACGGTACGCCGGAATTCGCTTATGGGATGACCGACTGTTGGGAGCTCGGGCTTTATCTGCCGTTCTCCATCGCCAACCAGCAGTTCTATTCCGACGCCTTCAAGCTGCGCACGCTGTTCGTGTCGCCGCATGCCGACCAGCGCAATTTCTTCTACGGCGTCAATTTCGAATTGAGCAACGAGACGCCGCCGTTTGCGCAGACCCGATGGGCGCTGGAAGTCCGCCCGATCATCGGCGTGCGCAATTCCGAATATGAATTCATTGTGAATCCGATCGTCGATGTCGGCTTCGGCAGATACGGAGAAGCGGATTTCGCACCGGCTCTGCGAGTGGCGCGCAAGCTCGGCCAGGACATCTGGGCGGGTCTCGAATATTACGCCGACTTCGGCAAGATCGGCGACTTCCCGGCGCTTGCCGACCAGCAACACACTTTGTTCGCCGTCACCGACTTCAAGTTCGGCGTCTTTGACGTGGACTTCGGCGTCGGCTACGGATTGACGCCGCAATCGGATCGCTGGGTGGTGAAGACGATCATCGGTTATGCCTTCCCGGTACCGGGCAGCAAGCCGAGCGAGCGTGAACCTGTCTCGACCGGCCCAGTTAATCCGATGTCGCGCGCGACACAACGAACCTGGTAGATCAACGCTTTTCGTTTTGGAACTTTCATGCCCCCTCGCCTTCAATACGGGACCACGGCCAAGGTGTTTCATTGGCTGATCGTGGCGCTGCTCATCGTGCAATATCTGATCGGCTGGTTGATGCCCGACCTCCATCGCGGGATGCAGCCCGGCGTCCCCATGACCCTGCATCTTTCCGTCGGGCTGTCGATCTTTGTCCTGATCGTGCTGCGCCTGGTCTGGCGCTTGACGCATCCGGTCGCGCCCGAGAGCTCGCTGCCGGCCTGGCAGCGGCTCAGCTCCGAATTGGTGCATTGGCTGCTCTATTTCCTGGTGCTGGCAACGACGTTCACAGGCTGGCTGTTTGCATCCTTCCGCGGCTGGTCGGCATCGTATTTCTATCTGTTTCCATTTCCGATGCTCGCTTCCGACAATGCGGCGGCCGGGCGCGCCATCGACGGCCTGCATCAGGCGGCAGAGTGGACGCTGCTCGTCTTTATCGGGCTGCACGTGCTGGCTGCCTTCGCCCATCTCTTCGTCTATCGCGACCGCATCATGCAGCGCATGCTGCCCGGATAGACTGTCGGTGCCGCAATCGCGGTCAAACCGGCCTTGCGGCCAAGGCCCAATCTGATCATCATTCGGCAGCCGAATAGATCGGAGGAGACACTGCCTTGGCCAAATCGCAATGGAGCTTCAAGACCGCGACCGAAGTGTCGGCGGCACTCGCGGCAAAACAGGTTTCGGCGGTGGAGCTCGCCGAAGATGCGATCGCGCGCATCGAGCGTCACGACGCAAAAATCAACGCCGTCTGCGTCCGCGATTTCGACCGGGCCATGCAAGCCGCCCGCGCCGCCGATGCCGCGCTGGCGCGCGGCGAGAGGAAGCCGCTGCTCGGCCTGCCAATCACCATCAAGGAATCCTTCAACATTGCGGGGCTGCCGACCACCTGGGGCTTCGTGCCGCAAAAGGATTATCGGCCGACCGAAGATGCGCTGAGCATCACCCGGGTCAAGGACGCGGGCGGGGTCATCCTCGGCAAGACCAACGTGCCGCTGGGATTGGGCGACTGGCAGAGCTACAACGACATCTACGGCACCACCAACAATCCCTACGACCTCGGCCGCACGCCTGGAGGTTCATCGGGCGGCTCCTCGGCGGCGCTCGCGGCCGGCTACGGACCGCTGTCGCTGGGCTCCGATATCGGCGGCTCGCTGCGCGTGCCGGCCTTCCATTGCGGCGTCTACGCGCACAAGCCGACCTACGGATTGGTGGCAATGCGCGGTCACGCCCCGCCACAGGTCCCGCCGATTCCGATCGATCGCGATCTCTCGGTGCTTGGCCCGATGGCGCGCGGCGCTGCCGACCTGGCGCTCGCCCTGGACGTAATCGCAGGCCCCGATCCGCTCGACGCCGGTGTCGGCTACAGGCTCGCACTGCCGCCGCCGCGCCACACGGCTTTGACGGATTTCCGCGTGCTGGTGGTCGATGGCCATCCGCTCCTGCCGGCGAACCAGGAGGTGCGTGCGAGCATCGAGGTGCTTGCCAGCCATCTCGAGAAGGCGGGCGCGCGCGTCGCACGGCGAAGCCCGCTGCTGCCGGACTTCGCCGATGCCTCGCGGCTCTATATGCGGATGCTGATGGGTTTCCTCGCCGCCTTCTGGCCCGCCGAGCAATATGAGGGGGCGCGCGCTGCGGCCACACAACTCACGCCCGACGACACCAGCCTCGCCGCCGAACGTCTGCGCGGCATTTCGGCCAGCCACCGCTCCTGGGTGCTCGATGACGGCGCGCGTGCGCGGCTGCGCGCGCAATGGCGGGCGCTGTTCAGGGAATTCGACGCGGTGATCTGCCCGATCATGCCGACGCAGGCCTTTCCGCACGATCATTCGCCGGAGCAGGAGAAGCGCTGCATCACAATCGACGGCAAGGATTACGCCTATCCTGACCAGCTCGCATGGCCCGGCTTCGCGACGCTGCCCGGCCTGCCGTCGACCGCAATCCCGACAGGCTTTGCCGCGGACGGACTGCCTATCGGCGTGCAGATCATCGGACCGTGGCTGGAAGACAGGACGCCGATCAAGCTCGCGGAGCTAATCGAGCGCGAGTATGGCGGCTTCGTGCCGCCGAAGATATTCGATGATTGATGCTGTCAGCCCCGTCGTTGCGAGCGAAGCGAAGCAATCCAGGGCCCCGCTCACGACTCTGGGGCGCTTCGTCGCTTCGCTCCTCTCCCGGCTTTCGCCGGGACGACCGCATCTACGCATCGAACATGATCACGCTGCGCAGCGTCTTGCCGGCCTTCATGTTGGCAAAGCCCTCGTTGATCTCGGGCAGCTTCAGCTTGGCGGAGATCCAGTCCTCCAGATGCAGCTTTCCGCGCATGTAGAACTCCACCAGCCGCGGCATGTCGACGCGGAAATGGTTGGAGCCCATCGAGGAGCCCTGGATGCGGCGCTCGCGCAGGAAGTCGAAGCCGTGCAGCTCGATCTTCTGCCCGAACGGAATCATGCCGACGATGGTGGCGGTGCCGCCGGGCGCGAGCATGGCGAAGGCCTGCTCGGCGGTCTCCTTGCGGCCGAGCACCTCGAACGCGTGCTGTACGCCGCCCTTGGTGAGCTCACGCACCTGCTGCACCACGTCGCCATTGCTGGGATCGACGATATCGGTGGCGCCGAGCTTGGTCGCAAGCTGCAGCTTTGCCGGATTGGTGTCGATTGCGATGATGCGGCCAGCGCCGGCAATTCCCGCCCCATTGATCGCCGCCATGCCGACGCCGCCGCAGCCGATCACGGCCACCGTCTCGCCCGCCTGCACCTTCGCGGTGTTCACGACAGCGCCGTAGCCGGTGATGACGCCGCAGCCGATCAGTGCAGCAAGATCGAGCGGCATGTCCTGGCGGATCTTGACGATGGCATTCTCATGCACGAGCATCTGCTCGGCGAACGAGGACAGGTTCAGGAACTGATTCAACTTCTCCGGCTTCGACCATTGCAGGCGGTTGGATACGCCCGGCAGCATCTTCACCGTCGTATCGGTGCAGAGCACCGGCCGCCCGGTGGTGCAATTGTCGCAGGTGCCGCAGAACACCGACAGGCAGGTGACGACGTGGTCGCCCGGCTTCACATAGGTGACGTCGGAGCCGACCTTCTCGACAACGCCAGCGGACTCATGGCCAAGCACGGCCGGCAGCGGATGCGGATAGAGCCCTTCGATGAAGTGCAGGTCGGAGTGGCAGAGCCCCGCGACCGCGGTGCGGATCAGGACCTCGCGCGGGCCCGGATTGGGCAGGCTGACATCCTCGATGACCAGCGGCTTGTTGACTTCATAAAGGACGGCGGCCTTCATCGGTGTTTCCTCGTTTGTTGTTTCTTTTCACCTCTTCCCGCTAGGGAGAGGTGAAACCGCGTTTGCGGCTGCGAGCCTACGCCGCCAGAAGCAATTCGCCAACCTCGGCCATCGCCGCTGAACGTTCGCCGAGCAAAAGCGAGGCGATCGCAGCCTGAGTCGCATTTTCCGTCAGCCGGAACGGATCGCCCGGGGACAGGCGGTGATCGAGCACCAGCCGCGACAACAAGACCCGCCGCGCGTCGCCGCGCATCGCATCGATACGCGCGCCCTCCCAGGCAAGCGTGACCGCGCTTGCGACATGATAGAGCGAGGTGGTGGCGCGCCGCGCATCGCCTTCATTGTCGGCGCGCGAAGCCACCTCGCGGGCAAAGCCGACCGCGCGGTCGACGAGCGCATGCAGGCGGTCGCGCCAGGCCTGCGGCACGGTGACGCTCTCATCAAGCCGCGCATGCAGATCGGCCGCGAGCGCCGCCTCCGCACCATGGCGCCCGACCGCGCGCTTGAGCGCATCGATCGCGACGATGTTGCCGGTGCCTTCCCAGATCGAGCCAAGATGCGCATCGCGCAACAGCCGCGCGGTCGCGAACTCCTCGATATAGCCGGTGCCCCCGCGCATCTCCATGGCATCGCCGCAGACCTTGCGCGCATCGCGCGTGGCGCGGAATTTCAGTGTCGGCGTCAGGATGCGCAACAGCGCCGCGGCGTCCTGGCTGCCGGCCTCGGCGCGGTCGAGCGCATCCGCGGTGACGAAGCTCAGCGACAGCGCCTGCTCGGTCGCGAGCATGATCTTCATCAATTGCCGCCGCCCCAGCGGCAGATCGATGATGCGGCTGCCGAACACCACGCGATTGCGCGCGACCGTCATCGCATCATGATAGGCGCGCCGCATCAGTGCCGTCGACTTGACGCCGTTGGAGAGGCGCGACGAATTGACCATTTCGGCCATCTGCACAAAGCCGCGATCGAGCCGGCCGACCGCGTAGGCGATCGCGCCGTCGAACGCGATCTCGCCCGAGGCCATCGAACGCGTGCCGAGCTTGTCCTTGAGCCGGACGATCCGGTAGTGGTTCTGCGAGCCGTCGTCGAGAAAGCGCGGCATCAGGAACAGGCCGACGCCGCGCGTACCGTCGACGCCGCCTCGCGGGCGTGCCAGCAGCATCACGACTTTCGCATCGGCATTCGAGCAGAACCATTTCTCGCCGTACAGCCGCCAGTGATCGCCGTCCTGCACCGCAACCGTGGTGAGCGTGCCGACGTCGGAGCCGCCCTCCTTTTCCGTCATGAACTGGCCGCCCTGGGTCAGCCTGGTCATATCGGTCTGGGTCAGGCCGTCGAGATATCTCGCCTTCAGGTCCTCGCTGCCGAAATTCGCGAGCAGTTTGGCGCAGCCATCGGTGACATTGATCGGGCAGCCGAGCCCGAACTCCGCCTGGTTGAACAAGAATGTGAAGGCGTGCTTGGCGGCGACCGGATACTTGTCCGGCCAGCCCATGATGCCCTTGCGGATCGACATCGCGTGAATGCCGAATTCGCCGAAAGCGGCGCGCTCGAGCTCACGATAGGCCGGATGATATTCGATCGATTGCACGTCACGCCCGAAACGGTCGCGCGGATGCAATACCGGCGGATAGCGGTCGGCAAGCCGGGCGCAGTCGTCGAGATGGCCGCCGGCGAGTTCGCCGAGCCGGTCGAGATGCGGCTCTATATGTCGGAACACCGCATCAGGCAGATGAATGCGCAGGATATCTGCCAGCGCCGGATCGGCGCGGTAGAAGTTCATACCGGTGGTGTCGGGCGCCAGAAGCCTCCACCGATCGGCATCGGTCGCAGCATCGCCCTTGATGGCCTGGTGCATATTTCAATCGCCTTCGTTCGTTTCCGCCCTGTCTTGCCGGCTTTGGATGATGTAGATCATGTGCGAGGCGGCCGCTGAAGCCGCAAAATTCTCGGGGAGGCATGATCCCATGGCGGACCTTTATCGCATCTTCGGGGCCGAGATGTCGCCCTACTCCGTCAAGGTCCGCTCTTATTTTCGCTACAAGGCGATTCCGCATCAATGGATATTGCGCAACGCGGAAAGCCAGGCGGAGTACCAGAGTTATGCAAAGCTCCCGATCATACCACTGGTGGTGACGCCGCAGCAGGGCGGCATCCAGGATTCCACGCCGATCATCGATCAGCTCGAGAAGGTCTTTCCGGAGCCCTCGGTGCATCCCGAAGGCGCGATGGGTTTCGTCTCGGCGCTGATCGAGGAGTTCGGTGACGAGTGGGGCAACAAATGGATGTTCCACTATCGCTGGGCGCGCGAGGTCGACCAGCGCGCCTCCGCCGGCCGCATCGCCCGCATGCAGGCGCCCGATGCCGGCGACGACGCCTATGCTGCACTGGTCGAGAAGATCCGCACCCGCATGGTCGAGCGCGTCTGGTTCGTCGGCTCCAATGAGGTGACGGCCTCGCAGATCGAAACCGGCTTTGCCGAGATGCTCAGGCTGCTCGACGTGCATCTTGCGACGCGTCCCTTTCTGTTCGGCGGCCGGCCGGCATACGGCGACTTCGGCCTGTGGGGACAGTTCTATGAGCTCTGGACCGACCCGACCGCCGGATCCCTGATCGAGGGACGCGCGCCACGCGTGCTCGAATGGATCCACCGCATGCTCTGGCCGCGCGCCGAGGGCGCCTTCGAGAGCTGGGCGACGCTGCAGCCGACGCTGCTGCCGATCCTGCAAAGCCAGGTCGGTGGTCGCTTCGTGACCTGGACCTTGGCCAACGAGAAGGCGCTTGCCGAGGGCAAGGACGAGTTTTCGGTGACGCTCGGCGACAAGGTCTGGGTGCAGAAGCCGCAGAAATATCACGTGCGCTCGCTTGCCATGCTGCGCGGCAAATATGCGGAGGTCGCCGACAAGTCCGCACTCGATCCGATCCTCGAGGAGGCCGGTTGTCTCGCCGCCTTCCGCGCCTAGATAGAGAGTCCACGATCCACCACCAAGGACGGCGCTGATGGACATCCCGAAATACAAGACCGCACTCATTGTCGGCGCGGGCGAAGGCCTGAGCGCCTCGCTGGCGCGCCTGTTCGCCGACAAGGAGATTCGCGTGGCGCTTGCCGCGCGCAAGATCGAGAAGCTTGGTGCCCTGTGCCACGAGACCGGCGCCCGCGCCTATGCCTGCAACGCGGCGGAGCCCGACGACGTCGAGCGCCTGTTCGGCCTTGTCGAGCGCGAGATCGCCGCGCCCGACATCGTCGTCTACAATGCCAGCGCCCGCGCCCGCGGCGCCTTCGTCGACCTGGTGCCGGCCGAAGTTGCCCAGGCGATCATGGTCAGCGCCTTCGGCGGCTTCCTGGTGGCGCAACAGGCCGCGCAGCGCATGCTGCCCAACAAGCACGGCGCAATCCTGCTCACCGGCGCTTCCGCCAGCGTGAAGGGCTATGCCCAATCCGCGCCGTTTGCGATGGGCAAGTTCGGCCTGCGCGGCCTCGCGCAATCGCTCGCACGCGAATTGTCTCCGCAGGGCGTTCATGTCGCGCATTTTGTCATTGACGGCGGCATCCGCAGCGCGGCGCGCGCCGAGCCCGCAGATCGGCCGGACTCGATGCTCGATCCCGACGCGATTGCGCTGAGCTACTGGAACGTCCTGCAGCAGCCGCGCAGCGCCTGGAGCTGGGAGGTCGAATTGCGGCCGTGGGTCGAGACGTTCTGATACGACTGTCACTCCGGGGCGCCCGCAGGGCGAACCCGGAATCTCGAGATTCCGGGTTCGGTGCTGTCGCACCGCCCCGGAATGACGGAGCAAGGGGCGACAAGCATGACCATCGAGACCACGATCGACACCGGCACCGACGAGCTCCTCTGCGTCATCCGCGACCGTGTCGCGATCATCACGCTGAACCGGCCCGAGGTGCGCAACGCGCTGCCGGATCAGCTGTCGCCGGCCTTGCGCGCGATGATCAGGACCTGCGGCGAAAATCCCGAGGTCGGCGTGCTGCTGCTGACCGGCGCGGGCAATGCGTTCTGCGCCGGCGGCAATGTCAAGGGCATGGGGGCACATCGCGACAAGGCCAAGCTTGCGATGTCGTTCGACGACAAGGTCGCCGATCTGCAGGAGCGGCAGCGCCTGCTCACCGGCGCGCTAGCGGGGCTGCGCAAGCCGACCATTGCCGCGCTTCCCGGCCCCGCGGTCGGAGCAGGGCTTGCGATCGCCATGGCCTGCGACATCCGCATCGCGGCGCAGTCGGCCTTCGTCTCCACCGGCTATCTGCGCGTCGCGCTGTCGGGCGACTATGGCATCGCGTGGCTCTTGACACGGCTGGTCGGCACCGCGCGGGCGCGCGAATTGATGTTCACCGCTGAGAAGGTCGACGCGGAGCGCTGCGAGCGCATCGGGCTCGTCAACCGGGTGGTGCCGGACGACGAGCTGCAGCCTGCGGCTTTTGCTCTAGCCAAAGCGATGGCCGAGGGCCCGACGCTGGCCCTGCGCTATATGAAGGACAATCTCGATGAGGCGCTATCCTTCGATTTTGCCACCGCCCGCGACCAGGAGGCCGAACGGCTGATCCGCCTCACCACGACAGCCGATCACCGCGAAGCGGTGCAGGCCTTCATCGACAAGCGCAAGCCGGTGTTCGGAGGGCATTAAGTTACGCCGCCGCAAGCTGCCGCGTTTCGGCGGCGAGCCACCAGCTCGCACACGGAATGTGCTTCGGCGCGGCGTTTATCTCTTTTTCGAGGCGTACCAGCTTCCAGTCGTCAGGATGCCTGCCGAAGGCGAAGCCGGATTTGCGGGCGACTGCGATCATCGCGCTGTTCGACCGCAGCGTGTCGCCATACATGCTGGATGCCCCGAGCGAGGCGGCACGGCATTCGAGATTCTTCAGCAGCGCCGCGCCGATGCCATGGCCCTGCCAGCGGTCGTCGATCGAGAGACCGAATTCGACGCTCAGGTCCTCGGCATGAAAAGCGTACCGCGCCTCGCCGATGATGGTCTCGAAGCCGTCGACCTCGACGCTTGCAACGACCGTGAACGCGTCGCCCCGGCCGACATGGACGAAATGATCGAGCACCGATTTCGGCAGCTCGCTCATGGCGCCGTGGAAACGGTTGTAGCGGGAGCCGGCCGACAGCGACCGGTAGTAATTCTGCAGTTCCTCTGCATCGCGCGGCTCGGCGAAGCGGACCGTCACCGCCTCGCCGCTCCGCGCGTGCAAGGTGTCGGAATATTGCGCCAGATCATCAAAGCGAAGCGATGTCATGGTCAACTCCCGTCGTCTTTTCCGAAAGGCCGCCGGCCGGCATCCCCTTGAGGCAATGCCGGCCGGGCTGCTGTTCAAGCCCGCCAGAACGGCTTCTCGGCTTCGTGAACGATGTCGCTCCAGGAAATGCCGACATCGTGCAGGTCGCGGTCGGACCAGTGCGAGAGCTCCTGCCGGGCGCGATAGCGCTCGCGCCACACATGGAAGGTCTCGCCGAGGCTGGTCCACAACCCCTGAACATGATGATTTGTCATCGTTTGCTGGGTGCAGGTAGACATGATCAGCTCCTAAAGCTAAGCTCTGGCCTTGAATATCTGCGGGTTTTGGCCGTTCCACAAACGACACTTTGTCCCCTTTCAGATGACAAAAATTCATGTATTCGGGATGGGTTAGATGACGGCGCGGCTGCCATCGCTCAATGGCCTGCGGGCCTTCGAGGCCGCGGCCCGGCATCTCAGCTTCACGCTTGCCGCGGCCGAGTTGAACGTGACGCAGACCGCGATCAGCCATCAGATCAAGCGGCTGGAGGAGGAGCTCGGCTTGCGCCTGTTCGTCCGCAAGAACCGCGCACTGGCGCTGACCCCGAGGGCCAGAGACTATCTGCCGGGCGTGCGCGCGGCGTTCAACGACCTGCGGCTTGCGACGGATCGGCTGTTGCGCAAGGACGAGGACAACGTCCTCACCGTCTCCACGCTCGCCTCGCATGCCGCCAAATGGCTGTTGCCGCGCCTCTCCAGCTTCCAGGACGCCCATCCCGGAATCGACGTGCGCATCACCACCTCGAGCAGCCTGGTCGATTTCAGGAGCGGCGATGTCGATGCCGCGATCCGCTACGGGCGCGGCCACTGGCCGGGCGTGCGGGCACAATGGCTGATGGCCGACGAGCTGTTTCCGGTTTGCAGCCCCGCGCTGCTCAAGGGCGATCGCCCGCTCACCTGCCCGCAGGATCTGGCGCGCTACACGCTCCTGCACTCCAGCGGCGGCTATGACGACGACTGGCGGCTCTGGCTGACGGCAGCGGGGCTGCCGACCGACATTTCCAAGCAGCCCGGCTTGAGCTTCGATCTCATCTTCATGACCGTCCAGGCGGCCATCGACGGCATCGGCGTCGCGATGGGACGCACCTCCTATGTCCAGGACGACATCGCCAAGGGCCGCCTGGTCGTGCCCTTCAAGATCACCCTGCCCGCGGACGCCGGCTTCTACCTGGTCTCGCCGGAGGCCAGCGACGATCCGCCGAAGCTGAAGCTGTTCCGCCAATGGCTTCTCGCTGCGCTGCAGCACAAGTCGTGACAATCGGTGCTTTCGCGCGAGCCTAGCCGAAAATATAAGGCGCTTTCCGGTTGGTCGGCCACGATGGGCATGGCAGATTGACTCTGGATCGAGCGTGATCGCTTCGGAACACCGGCACCCGCCGTTCCGGATCATGTGCGTTGCAACTGTCGGCTGGCGTGAGGATTTCCCGCAACCGGCTATTTCTGACGGGGGAGAGGACTCACGATGTCGCAGACGTCGACGACACAGGCACCAGTGATCAAATCGCGCATCGGCGCCATCCTGCGCGCCACATCCGGCAATTTTCTCGAGCAGTTCGACTTCTTCCTGTTCGGCTTCTATGCACAGGATATCGCAAAGGCGTTCTTTCCCGCCCAGAACGAGACCGCTGCCCTGCTCAATGCATATGGCGTGTTCTGGCTCGGTGCGCTCATGCGGCCGGTCGGCGCCATCGTGCTGGGCGCCTATATCGACCGCATCGGCCGCCGCCAGGGATTGATCGTGACGCTCGCGCTGATGGCGCTCGGCACCGTGGTCATCGCCTTCTGCCCCTCCTACGCATCCATCGGCATCAGTGCCACGATCATCGTGCTGATTGGCCGGCTGATCCAGGGCTTCTCCGCCGGCGTCGAACTCGGCGGCGTCTCCGTCTATCTTTCCGAGATCGCGACGCCCGGCCATCGCGGCTTCTACACGTCGTTCCAGTCCTCCAGCCAGCAGGTCGCGATCTTTGTCGCGGCGATCATCGGCTTTGCCCTGAGAGAGGGCATTCCCGGCGACACCTTCCTCGATTCCATCGGCGGCATCGCCAAATGGCGCATCCCGTTCTTTATCGGCTGCATCATCATCCCGGTCATCTTCTTCCTGCGCCGCACGCTGGAGGAAACGCCCGAATTCCTGAAGATGAAGAAGCATCCGACCGCAAACGAGGTGTTTGCCTCGGCGATCGCCAATTGGCGCATCGTCCTTCTCGGCATGATGATCGCCGTGCTGACCACGACGACCTTCTACTTCATCACGGTGTACGCGCCCGGTTTCGGCAAGCAGCTCAATCTGTCGCCGACGGGTACATTGCTCGTGACTCTTCTCGTTGCGGTCACGAACTTCATCTGGAATCCGGTGGGTGGCGCGGTGTCCGACCGGATCGGCCGCAAGCCCGTGCTGCTGGCGATTGCAGGCCTGTCCTTCGTGACTGCCTACCCGGCGCTGTCCTGGCTCGCCGCAGAGCCCACGCTCGCAAAGCTGCTGGCAGTCCAGATGATGTTCTCGTTCTACTTCGGGGTCTACAGCGGCACGATGCTGGGATCCCTGGTCGAGATCGTGCCGCCCCACGTCCGGACCACCTGCTTCTCGATAGCGTTCGCATTGGCTGCGGGCATATTCGGCACGTCCACCCCCTTCGTAGCGACCAAGCTCATCGAGATCACCCACCAGGACAAGGCGTCGCCTGCGTACTGGCTGATGTTCGGCGCCGCGCTCGGGATCATCGCGGCGCTCACCGTCTATCGCGGCGGCCGCACCATGGAGACGCGCGAGGCCGTCGCCGCCTGAGTTTTCACGATGCGAAAGGCGCTGCGCAGGGCATTCCTGCTGCGCAGCGCCCTCATTCCTTCCGGCCCTTTCCTTTCCGTGCGAACCAGATAACAAGGGCGCATGGTCGATCTCAATCGCAAGTTCGATGTGCTGGTGATCGGCGGCGGCAACGCCGCGCTTTGTGCCGCGATCAGTGCGCGCCGCCAGGGCGCCTCCGTGCTGGTGCTCGAGGGTGCGCCGAAATTCTACCGCGGCGGCAACACCCGACATACCCGCAACATGCGCTGCGCCCACGACGCGGCGACCGAAATCTTGACCGGCCCCTACACCGAGCAGGAGTTCTGGGAGGATCTCAAGCGCGTCACCGGCGGCGAGACCGACGAGGAGCTGGCGCGCTTCATGATCGCCGAGTCCAAGGACATCCTGAACTGGATCGTCGAACAGGGCGTGCGCTGGCAGCCCTCGCTCGGCGGCACGCTCTCGCTCGGGCGCACCAACTCCTTCTTCCTCGGCGGCGGGCGCGCCATGCTGAACGCGCTGTACCGCACGGCCGAGGCTCTCGGCGTCAAGATCATGTACGACGCCGAGGTGATCGATCTCGAGATCGACGACGGCATGTTCCTGTCGGCGACGCTGAAGCAGCGCGATGCACGGGTCAGCGTCCGCGCCGCGGCGCTGGTCGCCGCCGCCGGCGGCTTCGAGGCCAACATCGAATGGCTGAAGCAATATTGGGGCGAGGCCGCCGACAATTTCCTGATTCGCGGCACGCCCTATAACCGCGGCTCGATCCTGAAGATGCTGCTCGAGAAGGGCGTCAAGGAGGTCGGCGATCCCACCCAGTGCCACGCGGTCGCGATCGACGCCCGCGCCCCCCGCTTCGACGGCGGCATCATCACGCGGCTGGATTGCGTGGTGTTCGGCATCGTGGTCAACCGCAATGGGCTGCGCTTCTACGACGAGGGCGAGGACATCTGGCCCAAGCGTTACGCGATCTGGGGCCGGCTCGTCGCCGGCCAGCCCGGGCAGATCGCCTATATCATCTTCGATTCCACCGTGCTGACGAGCTTCATGCCGTCGCTGTTTCCGCCGATCAAGGCCGATACGATCGCCGGGCTTGCCGGCAAGCTCGAGCTTGATCCGGCCACGCTGGAGCAGACCGTCGCCGGCTTCAACGCAGCCGTGCGGCCCGGCACCTTCGATCACACCATTCTTGACGATTGCCGCACCGAAGGCCTCACGCCGCCCAAGACGCATTGGGCGCGCAAGCTCGAGACGCCGCCCTATTACGCCTATCCGGTGCGGCCCGGCATCACCTTTACCTATCTCGGCACCCGCGTGAACAAACAGGCGCGGATGCTGATGAATGACGGCACGCCGTCGGCCAACATGTTCGCCGCCGGCGAGATCATGGCCGGCAACGTGCTCGGACGCGGCTATGCCGCCGGCATCGGCATGACCATCGGCAGCGTGTTCGGGCGCGTGGCGGGGCGGGAAGCGGCGAAGAATGCGCGGAATTAGCCCAACGATCCGATCACCTCGCCCCGCCGCAACCGGGGCCTGCCCCGGTTGCGCATTGTTGATTTGCGCAAGTCGGGCAGGCCCGACTTGCGCCGGGGAGAGGTCGGATTGCTCCCGGCGATGCGCCGCATCGTCCGGCGCAATCCGGGTGAGGGGGACTCTCCGCGAGTCGAGTTCGCGAAGACGGCCCCTCACGCCAACCCTCTTCCCGCAAGGGCGGGGAGAGGCAGAAAAGAAGGAGGACCCATGTCGCGATTTGCTGCAGCTTCCGCGCTTGCATTCCTGATGTTCGCGATGCCCGCACATGCCAACGACACGATCTCGCTGCGCGGCATGGGCTCCTTCCACGTTGGCGGACGGCTGGTCGAGATTACCGGCAAGCCGGTGAAAGAGGTCACCTTCACCGCGGGCGGCGTGCCGGCAAAGGTCGATCCCAACGGCACCTATCAGGTCGAGCAGATGTATGTGCAGTACTTCCTGCCGGCCGACGAACGCGGCGCCTATCCGCTCTTGCTGTGGCATGGCGGCGGGCTCACCGGCGTCACCTATGAGACCACGCCCGACGGCCGCGAAGGCTGGCTGAACTATTTCCTGCGCAAGGGCTTTGCCGTCTACAATTCGGACGCCGTGGAACGCGGACGCGCCGGCTGGGCGCAATATCCCGACATCTTCAAGGGCGAGCCGGTGTTTCTCACCACCGCCAACCCGTTCGAGCGTTTTCGCATCGGCGACGGCCCCGGCTCCTACGATCCCGATCCGGCCAAGCGCAGGCTGATGCCGGGCAGCCAGTTCCCGAACGCGGGTTATGAGAACTTCGTCAAGCAGAACGTGCCGCGCTGGACCACCACCGACGATGCAACGATTGCCGCCTACATCGCCGAGATCGACCGGGTGGGCCCCTGCATCATCCTGTTCCACAGCCAGGCCGGCACCTTCGGCTTCAAGGTGGCGCAGGCGCGACCCGACAAGGTCAAGGCGCTGATCGCAATCGAGCCGGCCGGCGTCGGCGATCCCGCGCACGTCGATGTGCTCAAGAACATCCCGACCCTGTTCGTCTATGGCGACTATATCGACCGCGATTCGCGCTGGCCGAAGATCCGCGCCACGGGTGTGGCCTTCGCCGAGGCGATCAAGGCGGCCGGCGGGACCGCGGATGTGGTCGATTTGCCCAAGGCCGGCATCCACGGCAATTCGCACATGATGATGATGGACAAGAACAACATGGAAGTCGCCGACCTCATCCAGACCTGGCTCGAGGGTAAGGGGCTGGTGAAGAAGCCTGAGGCGAAGTGACGAGCTACGACGCGGCAGACCATGCACGGTAAAGAAATCGGACTTCGGACCACCTCGCCCCGCTTGCGGGGAGAGGTCGGATTGCGGAGCAATCCGGGTGAGGGGCTCTCTCCGCGAGCTCGGCTCGTGGAAGCAGCCCCTCACCCCAACCCTCTCCCCGCAAGAGCGGGGCGAGGGAGCGCAGCGCAGGAAGCCGCATAGATGCACGGTACAAAGATCCTCGACGAAGCCGACCGGCTGATGACGGTGTGCAACTCCTGCCGCTACTGCGAGGGGCTGTGCGCGGTGTTTCCGGCGATGGAGCTGCGCCGCGCCTTTTCCGACGGCGACCTGAACTATCTCGCCAATCTCTGCCACGCCTGCGGCGCCTGCTATGTCGACTGCCAGTTCTCGCCGCCGCATGAGTTCAACGTCAATGTGCCGAAGACGCTCGCCATCGCGCGCGCCGATTCCTATGCCGCCTATGCCTGGCCGCGCGCGCTCGCCGGACTGTTCGCGCGCAACGGGCTTGCGGTCAGCCTGATTGCCGCGCTGAGCGTGGCGGCTTTCATATTCGGCTTTGCGGCCGGCAACGACCGCGCGGTGCTTTACGGCGTCCACACCGGCCCGGGCGCGTTCTATGCGCTGATGCCGCACAATGCGATGGTGCTGCTGTTCGGCGCCGCCTTCCTCTACGCCATCCTTGCGCTCGCGATGAGCCTGCGCGCGTTCTGGCGCGAGATCGGCGAGCCCGTCGGCCTGACGGCGGATGCGCCCTCGCTGTGGCAGGCGATGCGGGATGCGGCGAGCTTGCGCTATCTCGACGGCGGCGGGGTCGGCTGCTTCAACGATGACGACCAGCCGACCGACCGGCGCAGGCTCTATCATCATTTCACGCTGTACGGCTTCCTGCTCTGCTTCGCCGCGACCTGCGTCGGCACGCTCTATCACTACCTGCTCGGCCGCGAGGCGCCCTATGCGTGGTGGGATCTGCCGGTCGTGCTCGGCACGCTCGGCGGCATCGGCCTGTTCATCGGGCCGATCGGACTGCTCGCCGCCAGGAGGCAGCGCGATTCGGTGCTGGTCGATGAGACGCGCCATGGCATGGAGGTGGCCTTCACCACAATGCTGCTGCTCACCGGCGTCTCCGGCCTGGCGCTGCTGCTCTGGCGCGACACCATGGCGATGGGCCCGCTGCTCGCGCTGCATCTCGGCTTCGTGTTCGCGCTGTTCATCACCCTGCCCTATGGCAAATTCGTCCACGGCCTCTACCGGTTCGCGGCGCTGGTGCGTTATGCGCGCGAGCGGAAGATGGCGGCGGGCGGAGCGGGGCAAGAGTAAACGGCTCTCTCCGGTCTTACCTCGCCCCGCTTGCGGGGAGAGGTCGGATTGCGCTTCGGGCGCAATCCGGGTGAGGGGGACTCTCCACGAGCTCAATGCGCGGAGGGGCCCCTCACCCGCCGCGCGTTCCGCGCGTCGGCCTCTCCCCGCAAGCGGGGCGAGGCGATCGGACTCGCTGATGCTGCGTCCGTAATGCTCAGATTCTAATTTCAAATAGCAAAGGGGATATGCGATCGCGTTCCCGCGGCGTGTTTCGCCCGAGTTTTGCTTGATCTCGCCGCCCTCGAAATACCGAGGGCGCAGGGAAGGCCGGGTGGCCGCTGCACCCGGGGCTGCACGCGCAAAGGACATTTGCGCGAGCGCGTGAACCACAGGTACAGGCGGTGACAACCGGCCTTCCCTGCGCGATGGCTTTACGGCTTATACGTACTCTCCTCGGTGAACCATCCCGTTTGCCACCGTCATCCGTGCAATGCGCACGCATTGTCACGAACTTGGCGCCAAGGACTTGGGGCGCCAGGACCATACGATTTCGCCGTCCGCGTCCGCATCGCTCGTCGTCGATGCCTCCGCGGCCACCGCATCCCCGCCTCACGTGTCGTGACGTCCGCGATACGCCCCTCGGCTCGAGGCGGGATGGCCGAAGTAATCCACAATTTCTGGCAAACGGAAAGCGGGATATTTTTGCGCGCCGGACTTGAACGGCCCAGCCCAGTTGATTCCGCTCGGCAAATTCGTTCCTCCGCGCATGCGCCATCGCAAGCCGGAAGGCCGCTCCTGAACGCTGCAACCAGGCCAAGACCGAATTGATTTGCCCGACGAGCACCGCGCGGCGCTATACTGCGAATCGTCGAAACGAAATCCGTGCCAAGGCAAATGTCTCCTGCACCGACCATCGAAACGCCCCCGGCCGTTGCGACCGAGGCCTTCACCGACGCCGAGGCGGCCGTCGCCCGCCTCGAGGACATCTACCAGCGCAACACGCAGTTCCTGCGCGACCGCTTCGAGGCCTACATCAATGGCGCCGCACCCACAACGCGCGTGCGCGCCACCTACCCCTTTGTCCGCATCACCACCACCACGCATGCGCGGCTCGATTCGCGGCTCGCCTATGGCTTCGTCGCCAACCCCGGCGTGCATGAGACCAGCGTGACGCGGCCGGACCTGTTCCGCGACTATCTCACCGAGCAGATCGGGCTCTTGATCAAGAACCACAACGTTCCGGTCGAGATCGGCGTGTCCGGCGAGCCGATCCCCATTCACTTCGCCTACCGGCGCGACATCAACATCGAGGCTGCGCTCACCACAAGCGACCGCGCGATCGCCTCGCGCTCGCTGCGCGACATCTTCGACATGCCCGACCTTGCCGGCATCGACGATGCGATCGCCGACGGCACGCTGGAGCTGCCGCCCGGCGCACCGCAGCCGCTGTCGCTGTTCCGCGCCGCACGCGTCGATTATTCGCTGAGGCGGCTCTATCACTACACCGGCACCGATCCGGAGCATTTCCAGAACTTCGTGATCTTCACCAACTACCAGTTCTATGTCGATGCCTTCGTGCAGCTGTGCCAGCAGCGGCTGGCGAGCGGCCAGACCGGGCCCGATGCGTTCGTGGCCCCCGGCAATGTCATCACGAGCAATGCACGACTCGGCGGCGGCACCACCGGCACGCCGCCCGCGCGCACGCCGCAAATGCCCGCCTTTCACCTGGTCGAGCCCGGCTACAAGGGCATCACCCTGATCAATATCGGCATCGGCCCGTCCAACGCGCGCAACATCACCGACCATGTCGCGGTGCTGCGGCCGCATGCCTGGCTGATGCTCGGGCATTGCGCGGGCCTGCGCAACACGCAGCGGCTCGGCGACTATGTGCTGGCGCATGGCTATGTCCGCGAGGACCATGTGCTCGATCGCGAATTGCCGCTATGGGTGCCGATCCCGGCGCTGGCCGAGATGCAGGTCGCACTCGAAGAGGCGGTCGGCGAGGTCACGGGCCTGTCGGGCTTCGAGCTCAAGCGCCTGATGCGCACCGGAACGGTCGCGAGCGTCGACAACCGCAATTGGGAGATCGGCGGTCCCGAGGTCATTCGCCGGCTATCACAATCGCGCGCGGTCGCACTCGACATGGAGTCGGCGGCGATCTCCGCCAACGGCTATCGCTTCCGCGTGCCCTACGGCACCCTGCTCTGCGTCTCCGACAAGCCGCTGCACGGCGAGATCAAGCTCGCCGGAATGGCAAGCGAGTTCTACCGCCAGCGCGTCGGGCAGCATCTCGAGATCGGGCTGAAGGCGCTGGAGCGGCTGAAGCATCAGGAGTCGGAGCGATTGCATTCGCGCAAGCTGAGGAGCTTCGCGGAGGTGGCGTTTCAGTAGCCGCGCTGGCAAAGCATCCTCCGCCATCGTCCCCGCGGAACGCCAGGACCCATAACCCCAGGAAGTGGTTTGGCGAAGGTCATCACCGCTTGTCATGGCCGGGCTTGTCCCGCCTGCGCGGCCAAAGCCGCTTCGGCGAGGCGAAGGCCCGGGCATGACGAGTTGAGTGTTGGGGTGCAGCGAGTCCTACAATTCCACCACCACGTAGTCGCTCTCGACCGCGACCTTGATGGTCTCCGCGACATACGGGCCCTTCACCACCGTGCTGCCTGCCTCGACATGCGCCGGGTACGCCTTCACGCGGAAGCGGCGGGGGTCGCAGTAGGATTGGCCGGTGCGGACGTCGAACTCCCAGCCGTGCCAGGGGCAGCGGATGATCTCGCCGAGCTTGGTGTACTCGATCTCGCCGGGATTTTTCGATTGCGCCAGCCCGATCAGCGGTCCCTCGCACAGCGAGGCGCCCTGGTGCGGGCAGCGGTTCAACAGCCCGAAGAACTCGCCGTTGATGTTGAACACCGCAATCGGGCGGCCGTCGATCTCGAGGAATTTGCGCGTGCCCGGCGGCAGCTCGTCGACCGGGGCGATGACGTGTCGGGTCATTTGAGCGGAGATGGGTTGAGGAGTGGCCGCGCGCTCGGATCACCTCTCCCATAGGGAGAGGTCGAATTGCTCCGGGCGATGCGAAGCATCGTGCGGAGCAATTCGGGTGAGGGGCGAGGTCTATCGAGAGAGCGAAACCCCTCACCCGTATCGCTATCGCGATCCGACCTCTCCCTCCGGGAGAGGTGAACCGCATGCGGGGCCGAGAGCGATTCAATCAAACCCATCCTCCATCAGGAAATGCCAAACACCCTGCGCGCGTTGCCGAGATAGAACGCCGCGCGATTGTCGTCAGAGACGCCGGGCGGCAGCACGCGCGAGGGCTCGTCGAAGTCCCAGTGCGGATAGTCGGTGGCGAACAAGAGCTTGTCCCAGCCGATCCAGTCGATCACGTCGAACAGATCCTGCCGCCGTTCAGGGTCCTCCATCGGCTGCGTGGTCCAGTAGATGTGATCGCGGATGTACTCCGACGGCGGCCGTTTCACGTGCGGCACTTCGCTGCGCAGCCGCTGCCACACCTTGTCGAGCCGCCAGGCCAGCGACGGCGCCCAGCCGAAGCCGGCCTCGATCATGATCATCTTCAATTTTGGATGACGCTCGAACACGCCTTCCAGCACCAGGCTCGCCAGCACCGTCTGCTGGCACTGCGAATGGCCGACCATCTCCTCGATGTAGAAGCTCGGCCAGCCCGAGGCCGTGATGGGATTGCCGCCGAAGCCGAAGGCGTGCACGCCGACGGGAAGACCGGCCTCTTCCGCCGCTTCATAGATCGGCCAGTAGCGGCGCTGCCCCAGCGGCTCGACATTGCGGCTGAGCAGCAGCACCTGCACGAAATTCGGATCGCCCGCGCGCTTCCTGATTTCGGCGGCGGCCGCAGGGCCGTCTTCATTGGCGACCACGATCGAGGCTTTCAGCCGCGAATCCTTGGAGGTCCATTTCTCGATCTGCCAGTCGTTGATCGCCGAGCAGATCGCCGCCGCCAGATCCTGGTTGCGGATGCCCTGCCCGGTGGCGAGCGGATTGAGCACGCCGAGCACCACATTGTTGGGATCGAGATGCTGCTTCTGCATGAAGGACAGCGAGGAGCCCTGCGGGCCGCCCTCCGGCGGATAGGCATCGCGGCGCGAGGCGTTCGGCTGCGCCTTGGGATAGGGCGGCCCTTCCATCATGCCCTGATAGGCATGCTTGTCGTAGGTTTCGAGATGATCCTGCCAGCGTTTGCTCAGGAACGGATACAGCTCGGTCCTGGTGGCGCGCGCCGGATGGATGTCGCAATCGGCGATCGCGGTCTTTGCATCGCGCGGTGAGGCCTGCTCGGGAAGGTCGCGGAACTGCATGTTCATGGCGTCGTCTCCCTGGCCGCTTCCTGGCGGAGGCGGCCATACGTCGCAAACGGATTGTCGATCATGATCTTGCGCACAAGCTCGGGCGACAACCCCTTCGGCAGCGCGTCGTCGCCGTCGAACTGCCAATGCGGATAGTCGGTGGAGAATAGGAGCAATTCGTCCGACTGCATATGGTCAAACAGCCGATGCAGCACGCTCGAATCGTCGGGCGCGTCGACCGGCTGCAGCGAGAAGCGGATGTTGCTGCGCACAATCTCCAGCGGGGCGCGGTCCACCCACGGCGTTTCCATGCGGATGCCGCGCCAGAACTTGTGCAGGCGCCACAGGAACGGCGGCAGCCAGGTGAAGCCCGATTCGAGCATCACCATTTTCAGCGTCGGATGGCGTGCGAATACCCCTTCGACGATCAGGCTGGTCAATTGGGTCTGGAACGCCTGCGCCTGCGCGACATAGTCCTCGATGTGATAGGAGCCCCAGCCGACCGAGGATGGCGGGTTGTGATAGCTCGAGCCGGCGTGGATGCCGATCGGCAGACCGAGCCGCTCGGCGGCGGCATAGATCGGCCAGTAGTGGCGCTTGCCGAGCGGCATGTCGCCCATCACCAGCATCAAGACCTGGACGAAGCGCGGATCGGCGGCGCAGCGCTCGATTTCGGCGACGGATTTTTCCACGCTCTGCACGGGGATCACGATCGAGCCGCGCAGCCGCGCATCCTTGTCCAGCCACTCCCTGGCCAGCCAGTCGTTGAGCGCGCGGCAGAACGCGACCGCCATGTCCTCGGAAAACACCATCTGCACGCCATAGAGCGGATTGCAGATGCCATAGGCCACCCGGAACGGATCGAGCGCCTGGGCCTGCATGTCCGCAAGGCGCGATCCCGGCTTGCCCTGCGCGGGCCGCCAATCCGGGCGCGCCGAGATCGGCGAGTTCGGCGGATAGGATTGCGACACCAGATCGACCATGCCGCGCGTCGTCACCTGGTCGCGCCAATAATCGTTCAGGTAGGGCAGCAGGCTGGTCAGATGCGGAACGGCCGGATGCAGATCGCAATCGACGCCGCCCGCGATGATTGACGTCATGGCCGTTCCCTCGGCGTTTCCCTCGGCATTTTTCTTGCCGTTTCCCGAATGTGTCGCTGGCGCTCGCCCGGCGGCGCTGCGCGCTTTTGTTGCAGCCATTGAAGCAGGTGGGCACCGCTCCCGCAACAGGCGCCAAGAGCACGCGCCTATGCTAGGAACGCGCAAAAGGGAGACTGGCCAATGAAGGAACTCGTCGGCATTGCCGAACAGATCGCAGCGCAGCTGGTGGCGCGGAAACAGACCGTCGCGGTTGCGGAATCCTCGACCGGCGGGCTGATCGCAGCGGCGCTGCTGGCGGTGCCCGGCGCGTCCGCCTATTTCAAGGCCGGCGCCGTGGTCTATACCCGCGAGGCGCGGCGGATCCTCATGGACATCTCTGACGATGCGATGAAGGGATTGCGCTCCTCCTCGGAGCCTTACGCCAAATTGCTGGCCGAGCAGATGCACCGTCGGTTCGAGACCGACTGGGGCCTGTCGGAGACCGGCGCCAGCGGCCCCACCGGGAATCGTTATGGCGATGCCGCCGGCCACAGCTGCATGGCAGTTGCGGGCGGCGCGACCAAGGTGATCACGCTGGAGACGGGAAGCAGCGACCGCGCCGGCAACATGCAGGCGTTCGCGAAGACGGCGCTGGAGTTGTTTTTGCAGGAGTTGTCGAACTAGCTCCGCCGTCGTCCCGGCGAAGGCCGGGACCCATAATCCCAGGCAGATGTTGTTGCGCTCAGCCCCATCCATGTCATTGCGAGGAGCAAAGCGACGAAGCAATCCAGGGCCACGCAGGCGACTCTGGATTGCTTCGTCGCTTCGCTCCTCGCAATGACGGGGGTACCATATCGCGCCACAACGCAATCCCGGGGTTATGGGTCCCGGCCTTCGCCGGGACGACATCGGGTTTGCGGCGGCGGTGGCGAATCCATGACCGGTACCGTCCCGCTTACTTCTCCCGGAACGCGCGCATCAGCTGGTCGTGCAGCGGCTTCATCAGATAGGACAGCACGGTACGGTCGCCGGTCTGCACGAAGGCTTCGACCGGCATGCCCGGGATCAGCTTGGCGTCGCCGAGGCGGGCAATCTCTTGCGGCGGCATCGAGACGCGGATTGTGTAGTAGCTCTGGCCGGTGCGCTGGTCGGTAGCGACGTCGGGCGAAACGCGGCTGACGACGCCGTTCAATTCCGGCGTGGTGCGCTGGTTGAAGGCGGACATGCGCAGCAAGGTCTTCTGGCCGACCTGCAGCTTGTCGATGTCCTGCGGATTGACCCTGGCCTCGACCTGCAGATCGTCGCTCTGCGGAACGATCAGCATGATGGCATCGCCGGCATTGATGACGCCGCCGACCGTGTGCACGGTCGACTGCTCGACCACGCCGTCCTGGGGGCTGCGGATGTCGACGCGGCGGAGCTGATCCTCGGCGGTCACCTTGCGCTCGATCAGCTCGCCGATCTTGTCATGGGTCTCGCGCAGATCCTTGGAGACCTCGCTGACCATGTCCTTGTCGATCTGGATGATCTGCAGCTCGGTCTCGGTGATCTTGCCCTTGGCTTGCGCCTTGGAGGCGATGTATTGCGCGCGCTCGCCGTTCAGCCGCGCAGCGTCGCGCTCCAGGGTCGTCAGGCGCGAGATCTGCACCAGATGCTTGTCATAGAGATCGCGCACGCCCTCCAGCTCCTGCTGCACCAGCGCGATTTCCTGGCTCTTGGCGTTTTCCTGCGCCGAAAGCCCCTCGATCTCCTCGTTGAGCTGGCGAACGCGCTCGCGCAATTGCGACTTCTGGCCGGCCCGCCCGGTGACGCGGACGTCGAACAATTTGCTCTCGCTCATCATCACGTTGGCGACATCGGGATCGCCGGCGCGATCGGTCAGCTCCTTGGGAAACCGGACCTCGAACAGCCCGCGCTGCTCGGCCTCCAGCCGCGCGGCGCGCGCCATCGCGGCATCGAGATTCTTGGTGACGATGGCGAGGTTCGCCTTGGTCACGGTGTCATCGAGCCGCACCACGATCTGCCCGGCCTTGACCGCATCGCCGTCGCGCGCCAGCAATTCGCCGACCACGCCGCCGGTCGGATGCTGCACCTTCTTGACGTTGGACTCGACCACGATCTGGCCGGGCGCGATCAGCGCGCCGGAGATTTCCACGGTCGAGGCCCAGCCGCCGAAGCCGAGGGCAACGACGGCGACCACGGTGAGGCCCGCGATCACGTGGGCGCGGATCGAGCGCTGCGTGCCCTTCAGCCCGCCACCGGCCGTCGTGCCCTGCACCACCGCGACGCTCATGATTTGGCGGCTCCCGCTTCCGAGACGATCTTGATCGGCGCCGGGCTGGCAACCCGCGGCTGCAGCACCTGCGCCAGCACGGTCTCCTTCGGCCCGAACGCCTGCATCCGGCCGTCCTTGAGCACCAGGATCTGGTCGACGCCCTCGATGCCGACCGGGCGATGCGCGACCACCACCACGACGGCGCCGCGTTCACGCGCGGCTCGGACCGCCCGCGTCAGCGCCTCATCGCCCTCGGAATCGAGATTGGAGTTGGGCTCGTCGAGCACGATCAGGAACGGATCGCCATAGAGCGCGCGCGCCAGCGCCACGCGCTGCGCCTGGCCTGCCGACAGCGCCGTGCCCAGCTCGCCGACCTGCGTGTTGTAGCCGTCGCGCATCTTCACGATCATGTCGTGCACGCCGGCCTCCTTGGCGGCCGCGATGATCTTGTCCGCCGGCGCCTCGGGCTCGAAGCGGGCAATGTTCTGCGCCACGGTGCCGGCGAACAATTCGACGTCCTGCGGCAGATAGCCGACATAGCGGCCAAGCACATCCGACGACCATTGATCGAGCGCGGCGCCATCGAGCCGCACCTTGCCGCGGAACGGCCGCCAGACGCCGACGAGCGCACGAACCAGCGACGACTTACCCGATCCGCTCGGCCCGATCACGCCAAGCCCGCTGCCCGCGCCGAGCTCAAAGCTCACGTCGGTCACGATCACCTTCTGGTCGCCGGGTGCGGCGATGCTGACGCCTTCCACCGACAGCTTTGCGACCGGGCTCTGCAGCAGCGTCGGCGGCGGCATCACCGGCATCTGCTCCAGGAGCTTGTTGAGGCGATGCCAGCTTTGCCGGGCCGCGACGAAGCTCTTCCAGTGCGCGATCGCCAGATCGACCGGCGCGAGCGCGCGGGCGCTGAGGATCGAGCCCGCGATGATGATGCCGGCGGTCGCCTCCTGGTGGATCACGAGATAGGCGCCGGTGGCGAGCACCGCCGATTGCAGCGTCATGCGCATCACCTTGGCCATGGCGCCGAGCCCGCCGATGACGTCGCTGGCGCGCTGATGGCCGGCGAGATATTTTTCGTTGGCCTCGCTCCAGCGCGCGCCCAGCCGTCCGGCCATGCCCATGGCGACCAGCACCTCGGCATTGCGGCGGCTCGCGGCGGCCAGATCGTTGCGGCGCGAGGCGAGCGTCATGGCGTCCTTGGCCGGCTGGCGCGAGAGATATTCGGTGATCAGCGTCAGCGTCACCAAGATGACCGCGCCGACCGAGGCGGTGATGCCGATCATGACGTGGAAGGCAAAACAGATCGCAAGATAGAGCGGCAGCCAGGGCAGGTCGAAGAACGCGCTCGGCCCGGCGCCGCCGAGAAACGAGCGCACATTGTCGAGATCGCGCAGCGGCAGCAGGCCCTCGTTGCGGTTGCCGATCAGAAGCGGCAGCTTCACCACGGTCTCGAACACCCGCTCATTGAGCGCCTCGTCGAGCGCCGTCCCGACCCGGCCCAGGATACGGCCGCGAAGGAGATCGAGAACGCCCTGCGCCACATAGAGGCCGCCGGCAAGGATGATGAGGCCGATCAGGGTCGGCACGGACCGGCTCGGCAGCACGCGGTCATAGACCTCGAGCATGAACATGGAGCCGGTGAGATAGAGCAGGTTGATGATGCAGCTCATCACGCCGACGCCGAGAAACGCGCTGCGGCAGGCGCGCAAGGCATCACCGAGTTCCGAGCGCCGGAGAGGAGCGGCTGCCATCAATCCCGATCTCTTAAATCACGTGGCCCGATTAGCCGGGAGATTCAAATACTTACAATACCGGAATATTACCGATTCTGGCTACTTGCGTCCATTGAAGTCCGATTAACCTAAACGGGCCGACGCTCCCTGGATACAACCAAAAGGGCCGCCCGCACGAAGGGACGACCCTTTTTGTGTTCATCTTAGGTACCGCGAGGTTCAAAGGGCGCAGAATGGCGCCCGCCTCAGAAGCGGCCGCCGGTCCGGATCAGCCGCACGATCAGGAGCAGGATGATGGCGCCGATTGCGGAATAAATGATCTCCGACACCAGGCCGAAGCCGAGATGGATGCCGAGCCTCGGAAACAGCCAGCTCGCGATGAATGCGCCGACGATGCCGATCACGATATCGCCGATGATCCCGAAACCGGCGCCGCGGACGATCTTGCCGGCCAGCCAGCCCGCCACCAGGCCGACGAACAGAATGACGATAAGGCTTTCACCTGACAAATACATCGAATTTCCCCATTTGCGCGTCCTCGCGCGCAGGCGAACCTATCCATAAGCAGGGATGATGACGACCCCAAAACATCCGTCGGGCCCGGAATTGGTCGCGACCTGTTACGGAGCGACCACAGTTTTGTTCATCTCGGGCAGGATGCAGCGCGCAAAACGGCCGGGGCCGATCTCGACATTGGGCGGCAACGCCTCGGCGCAGCGGGCCTCGGCAAAGTTGCAGCGGGGCGCAAAGGAGCAATGACGCGGGGCGTGATCGAGCGAGGGCGGCGTGCCCGGAATGGTCTCCAGCCGCGCGCCGCGCTTGGCGCCATGGATGGTGGAGGCGAGCAGCCCACGCGCATAGGGGTGAACGGGATTGCGCACGATGTCGCGCAAGGTCCCCTGCTCGACGATCTGGCCGGCATACATCACCGCGACGCGGTCGCAGATTTCGATCGCCACACCGATATCATGGGTGACGAAAATGACCGACATGCCGAACTCGCGCTGCAATTCGCGCAAGAGCAGCAGGATCTGGATCTGCACGGTGGCATCGAGCGCGGTGGTCGGCTCGTCCGCCAGCAGGATCTTCGGCTTGCAGGCGAGCGCGAGCGCGATCATGGCGCGCTGGCGCATGCCGCCGCTCATTTCGTGCGGATAGGCCTCCAGCCTGCGCCTGGCGGAGGGGATGCGCACGACCTCCAGCATCTCCAGCGCGCGCGCCATGCCCTCGGCAAAGCTCTTGCCTTCGTGGCGCATCACCGTCTCGGCGATCTGGCGGCCGATGGTGTAGACCGGATCGAGCGCCAGCGCCGGCTCCTGGAAGATCATCGACACGGTCTGGCCGCGGAACGCCGACAGCTCGTCGTCGGACAGCGCCAGCACGTCGCGGCCCACCGCCTTGACGCTTCCCGTGATCTGCGTGCGCTTCTTCGGCAGCAGCCGCATCAGCGCGCGCAGGGTGACGCTCTTTCCCGAGCCGGATTCGCCGAGAAGTCCCAGCACCTCGCCATCGCCAAGCGAGAGCGACAGATCGTTTACGGCATAGACGGTGCGCTCGCCGGTGAAGCGGATGTTGAGGCCATTGATCTCGACGAGATTTGTCATTAGAGCGCCGGCACCTTCTGGTGAAAGTCGGTGGCGCGCTGGAACGCCGCGCCGATGGTCAGGATGGTCGCCTCGTCGAAGGAGCGGCCGATCAGCTGCAGGCCGACGGGAAGGCCCGCCCTGGTGAAGCCGCAGGGAATCGCGAGCGACGGCAGGCCGAGATAGTTGATCGGCCGGGTGAAGCGCGTCAGCCGCTGGATCACGGCCTCCGCGCCTGCGCTGTTGCCGACATCGCTTTCGGCAATGGTCGGCGCTGGCATCGGCGCCACCGGTGCAATCGCCGCATCCACCTGGCTGGTCGCCGCGACATGCGCGGCCAATGCCGGGCCGCGCCAGCGCAGGGTTTCCAGATAGGTCACGCCGGGAATCGCAAGCCCGTTCTGCAGCCGCATCAGCACCTGCGGGCCATAATCCTGCGGACGCTCGATCAGCCAGCGCTTGTGGAAGGCGGCCGCTTCGACCGCGAGCAGCAGCTGGCAGGCGGCGGAGAGCTGGCGCTGGTCGGGCAGTTTGACCTGGACGATCTGGGCACCTTCTCGCTTCAGGGTCGCAATGGTGTCGTCGAGAATACCGGCGACCTCCTTGTCGAGATCGTCGACATAGAAATTCGAGGGCACGCCGATCCTGAGGCCTTTGAGCGAGGCCTTGGTCGCCGCCATGTAATCCGCCACCGGCGCGTGGCTTGCGGTGGGATCCTCAGGGTCGGCGCCCGCCATCAATCCGAGCAGCAGCGCACAGTCTTCCGCGGTCTGCGCCAGCGGGCCGACGGTGTCGAGCGACTGCGACAGCGGCATGGCGCCGGCGCGACTGACGCGGCCATAGGTCACCTTGAGCCCGGTGACACCGCAGAAATGCGCGGGCATGCGGATCGAGCCGCCGGTGTCGGAGCCGAGCGCGGCATAGGTCAGGCGCGCACTGACCGCGGCGCCCGAGCCGGAGGAGGAGCCGCCCGTCACGTGGTCGAGGGCGAAGGGATTACGCACCGGACCGTAATGCGCATTGTGGCCGGTCGGGCCATAGGCGAACTCCGCCATCTGCAGCGAGCCGAGGCGGATGGCGCCGGCATCCTTCAGCCGCTGCAGCGCCGTCGAGGTCGAGGTCGCGACAAAATCGCGCCGGATCAGCGAGCCGCAGGTGACCACCTTGCCGGCTTCGTAATACATGTCCTTGTGCGCCAGCGGCACGCCATGCAGCGGGCCGCGGCTGTCGCCTTTCGCGAGCTCGGCATCCGCTTCGTCGGCGGCCCTCAGCGCGGCCTCGGATTCGATCTCCATGAAAGCGTTGAGGCGCGGCTGCCATTGCGCGATGCGATGCAGCAGCGCGCGGGTCACCTCATGCGAGGACAGGCGCCTGGTCGCAATCGCGCTCGCAACCTCCGTCAGCGACATCAAGGCGGGATCGGTGCTCACGTGCCGGGCTCCAGGGTCTGCGCCAACAGGAAGCTCGCGGGCTCGATGTCGAACGGCAGCGTGCCGGAAATCGCAGCAAAACCGTCGAATGCCGGGCCGATCGAACCCGCAATGCGTTCCGCGACATTCGCCTCGACGGGAATGCCGGCGACGTCAGCCACCGCCTTGATCTCTTTTGCGCTGGGCCTTGCCATTAAGCCTCCTGCTCCTGTGTTGGTGCGCGGCTGTGCCCCGAACCCGGGATCGCCATGTAGCACGCGGCCTGATGGCCCATCTTACCGAGCGGGAAAAGTTTTGGCGTCGCGTTTGCGCAGAGCGGCTCCGCGAACGGACAACGGGTGTGGAACCTGCAGCCGGGCGGCGGATCGATCGGATTGGGCGGATCGCCCGAGATCGGCGGGGTTTGCGTGCGGTTGTCCGGGTCGGACGACGGCATCGCAGCCAATAGCGCCCGCGTGTAGGGATGCGCCGGACTGTCCCAGACCTCGTCGACCGGGCCGAGCTCGACCACCTCGCCGAGATACATCACCAGCACGCGGTCGGAGACGTAGCGGACCACGTTGAGGTCGTGACTGATGAAGAGATAGGTCAGGCCGAATTCGCGTTTCAAGTCGGCGAGCAGGTTGAGCACCTGCGCTTCCACCGATTTGTCGAGCGCGGAAACGGCCTCGTCCAGAATCACGAGCCGCGGCGACAGCGCCAGCGCGCGCGCAATATTGACGCGCTGGCGCTGGCCGCCGGAGATCTCGTGCGGATAGCGGTTGGCGAAATTTTCCGGCCGCAGGCCCACCTTGCCGAGCAGCTCGCGGGCCAGCGTCCGCGCGGCGCCATCGGCCATGCCATGTACCTTGGGGCCGAAGGCGATGGAGTCCTCGATGGTGAGGCGCGGATTGAGCGAGGCGTAGCTGTCCTGGAACACCATCTGCATGCCGCGGCGCAACTCGCGCAGCGACAGCGCCCGGCCGACCTGCATGCCGTCATAGATGATCTCGCCGGAATCGCGCGGCATCAGATGCATCAGGAGCCGCGCTGTGGTCGACTTGCCGCAGCCGGATTCGCCGACAATACCGACGGTCTCGCCCTTCATCACCGCGAACGAAACGTCGTCGACCGCGCGCACCGTCTTGCGTGCGGAGAAGAAATCGCCGCGCACCGGGAAATGCTTGGTCAGGCCATTGACCTGCAGCAGCGGCTGCGCGGCGCCGCCGACATCCTCGATCGGCGCGAGCATCCCGACTGTTTCAGCCACTTCGCTCATGGCCTCAGTTCCTTATGTCCATGGCCGAGCGCATACCGTCGCTAAGCAGGTTGAAACAGATCGAGACCGCAAAGATCATCACCCCCGGCAGTGCCGCCACCCACGGATTGACGTAGATCGCGGTGCGCAGCGTGTTGAGCATCAGCCCCCATTCCGGCTCCGGCGGCTTGGTGCCGAGGCCGAGGAATGACAGGCCGGCGGCGAGGATCATCGACACCGAGATCAGGCCGGTGGCGTAGACGAAGATCGGCCCCAGCACGTTGCCGAGGATGTGCACGCGCATGATGGTGAGCGGGCCGGCGCCGGAGGCGCGCGCCGCATCGACGAAATCCATGTTGCGCACGCCAGTGGTGACGCTCTCGGCGACGCGGGTGATCTGCGGCACGAACACGATGGTCAGCGACACGATGGAGTTGGTGATGCCGGCGCCGAGCGCGCCGGAGATCGCGATTGCGAGCAGCACCGAGGGAAAGGCATAGAATACGTCGACGGTGCGCATGATGGCGGTGTTGACCTTGCCGCCGACATAGCCGGCGATCAGGCCGAGACCGGTGCCGATGCAGAAGCCGAAGATCACGGGCGAGATGCCGATGATCAGCGACAGCCGTCCTCCATAGACCAGGCGCGCGAGCATGTCGCGGCCGAGCTCGTCGGTGCCGAGCGGATAGCCTGGTGTCGCGATATGGCGCAGGCGGCGGATCATCGACCCCTGATAGGGATCGGCGAGATGCAGCCAGGGTGCGAGCAGCGCCGAAACGAAGATCAGGGCCAGGATCAGCGCGCAGGCCATCGACACCTTGTCGCGCACGAGGCGCCGGCCCACGGTCGCCCAATAGCCGCGGGCTTTGGTGACCGGCGCCGCCTGCAGCGCCTGGTCGGTAATGGCGGGAAGCGGAAGCTCGCTCACGCTAGCCTCTCTTGATGCGAGGATCGATCGCGGCCTGCGCGATATCGACCAGGAGGTTGAGGATGACGAAGAACAGCGCCAGCACCAGGATCGTGCCCTGCAACAGTGGCAGGTCGCGCTGGAAGATCGCGGAATTGAGCAGGAGGCCCGAGCCCGGCCAGGAGAACACGGTCTCGATCAGGATCGAGCCGCCGAGCATGTAGCCGAGCTGCAGCCCCATCACCGCGAGCGCGGTGGGCGCTGCGTTCTTCACCACATGCCTGAACACGTCGAGCTCGCGCAGGCCTTTCGCGCGCAATGCCTCGACAAAATCCTGACTGAGGATGTCGCCGGTCAGCGCGCGCACGGTGCGGGTGACGATGCCCATCGGAATCACCGAGGTGGTGACCGCAGGCAGGATCAGGTAGCGGATGTGATCCCAATCCCAGCCCCAGGCGCCGGAGCCCCCGGGGCCGGCGCCGACTGCGGGCAGCCAGTTCAATTCCACCGAGAAGATGATCACCAGCACCATGCCGAGCCAGTAATGCGGCACCGAGACGCCCGCAATCGCAATCGACGTTGCGAGCTTGTCGACCCAGGTGTCGCGGAAATAGCCGGCGATCAGGCCGAAGAACAGGCCGAAGGAAAAGCCGATGGCCGCGGCGGCAATCGCCAGCGTCACGGTGTTGCCGACGGCGTGGATGACCTCGGAGAGCACCGGACGGCCGGTTGCGATGGAATGGCCGAGGTCGCCGTTCACGGCGCGCCACAGCCACAATCCGAACTGCACCGGCAGCGGCTTGTCGAAGCCATAGGCCGCGCGCAGCTGGTTGGCGAGTTCCTGCGAGGCATCGGCCGGCAGCACCGCGACCAGCGGATCGCCGGGGGTGATATGCACCAGCATGAAGCAGACGAGCGCCACGCAGAGCACGATCGGAATGACGTAGACGATGCGCCTGGCGATATAGAGAAGCACGGGGTCACCTTAATTCGGTGTATCTGTCATTCCGGGGCACGCGAAGCGTGAACCCGGAATCTCGAGATTCCGGGTTCGATGCTGATCGCATCGCCCCGGAATGACGGAGCAAGAACAACGTGGATGGCCGGGTCAAGCCCGGCCATGACGAGAGACCTACACCTTTCACTCACTGCATGGTGATCGGCGAGAAGTCGACGAACCAGCTCTTCGGCTGCACGAAATTCTTCACCTTCGGACTCATGGCGCGCGGCGCGACGTCGTGCGCGACATAGAGGAAGGCCGCGTCATCGACGGACGCCGCATGCAGTTCGGCCAGCGCGTGATCGCGCTCCACCGGATCGAAGCTCTGACGCGCCTTGGTGACCAGCGCGTCGAACTTGGGATTGTTGATGTAGCCCCAATTGTTCGACTTCGGCGGCGCCATCGACGACTGCAGGAAGCGCACCAGGGCGAAGAACGGATCCATCGCCGCATAGGTGACGTTGGTGGCATTGGCCCCGTTCGCCGACGGATCCTTGGCGCCGCGGCGCCAATTGGTGAACAGCGTGTTCCATTCGATGACGTCGAGCTGGACGTCGAAATAGCATTCGGCCAGCGCCTGCTGCAGATATTCGTTCATCGGCAGCGGCAGCATCTGGCCCGAACCCGAGGCCGAGGTCTGGACCTTGACCGCGAGATGCTTGTTCGGACCATAGCCTGCTTCCTGCATCAGCTTTTGCGCGGCGTCCTTGTCATACTTGATCTGGAAGGTCGGATTGCCGCGCCAGGGATGGCCGGGCTCGAAGGTGCCGGTTGCCGGCACCATCAGGCCGGCGAGCAAGCCGTCGCGCAGGCCTTCGCGGTCGACACAGAGATTGGCCGCCTTGCGGACGCGGATGTCGTTCCAGGGCGAGCCTTCGACGCGGGAGAATTGCCAGGGCCAGACATGCGGCTCTTCATTGCTGTAGAGCTTGAAGCCGCGCTGCTTGATTTCAGGCAGTGCATCGGGCGCCGGCGCCTCGACCCAGTCGACTTGCCCCGAGAGCAGCGCCGCGGTGCGCGCATTCGCCTCCGGCATCGGCAACAGCACCATCTTGTCGACATGCGGAATGCGCGCCTTGTCCCAGTAATTGTCGTTCTTCACCAGCTCGAGCCGCTCGCGCGGGGTGAAGCTTGCCATCTTCCACGGGCCCGTGCCCGAAGCGTCGCGCGCAAAGGCTTCCCATGCGGCTTGTGACTTCGCCTTGGCGTCCGCACCCGACGCGGCATCATAGAGCTTCTGCCACTTGGCCGGGCTTGCCATGAAGAGATTGGTGAGATTGATCGGCAGGAAGCTGTCGGGCTCGGTGGTGGTGAGCTCGACCGTGAGATCGTCGATCTTGCGCGCCGACTTCAGCGTCGGCATGCGCGAGGCGGTGACGCCGACCTGGCTCGCATCGAACTGCGGCGCCTTGTCGTTCAGCACCTTGTCGACGTTCCAGACCACCGCCTCGGCATTGAAATCGCTGCCGTCGTGAAACGTCACGCCGGGACGCAGCTTGAAGATCCATTTGGTCTTGTCGGACTCATCGACCTTCCATTCGGTCGCAAGCCCGGGAATCACGACGCTCGGCTTGTCGGCCGAGGACAGGTCCCACATGGTCAGGCTGTCATACATGGTGACGCCGGTGAAACGATTGCCCTCGAAACCCTGGTCGGGCTGGCCCAGCGTGCGCGGAATATCGGCAGCGGTCATGCCGATTCGGAGCACCGTCTCGGCCGACGCCCGCCCGGCCCCGCCCAACGCGGCCATCACGACCAGCGCGGCAGCAGCAAACAGCGCGCGGTTTCTCCCGCTTTTCTTGGTTTTCTCAGGACGCATCGTCACGAATCCTCTTGGCTTGGATGATTAAAAGTTATGCAATTGTATGCAATGGCTGTGCCAATGACGGGGCAGGTCGGGACAAATTGCGCCTGACATCACAACTCTTTGTGCATCCCCATGAGACGGGGGCACGATGCCCATTCTGGCATCAGGCTTGCAAGTTTGGGCCCGAAACTCAGCCCCTCGCGTAGCCAGCGGAGCCTAAATTATGCGCCACCGATTTTCGATGCTTTTCGCCATGCTCGCGCTGGCGCTGTCCGTTGCCGTGGCACACGCAGAGACCGTCGTGCGCTACGGTATCTCGATGGCGGACATTCCGCTGACCACGGGTCAGCCAGATCGCGGTGCCGGCGCTTATCAATTTACCGGCTATACGATCTACGATCCCTTGATCTCCTGGGACATGAGCCGGGCCGACAAGCCCGGCAAACTGGTGCCGGGACTCGCGACCGATTGGAGGGTCGACGACAAGGACAAGACCAAATGGATCTTCACGCTGCGCAAGGGCGTGAAGTTTCACGACGGCAGCGATTTCAACGCCGATGCGGTGATCTGGAATCTCGACAAGGTGCTGAACGACAAGGCGCCGCAGTTCGACAAGCGGCAGAGCGCGCAGGTGAAGACCCGCCTGCCCTCGGTCGCGACCTATGCCAAGATCGACGATTATACGGTCGAGATCACCACCAAGAATGTCGATTCCTTCTTTCCCTATCAGATGCTGTGGTTCCTGGTCTCGAGCCCGGCGCAATATGAGAAGCTCGGCCGCGACTGGGACAAGTTCGCCAGCGCGCCCTCCGGCACCGGCCCGTTCAAGCTGACGAAGCTCGTGCCGCGCGAACTCGCCGAGCTCACCAAGAATGAGAGCTACTGGGACAAGAACCGGATTCCCAAGGTCGACAAGCTCGTGCTGATTCCGATGCCAGAGGCGCTGACCCGCACCAATGCGCTGCTGGCCGGACAGGTCGACATCATCGAGACGCCGGCGCCGGATGCCGTGCCGCAGCTCAAGGCGGCCGGCATGAAGATCGTCGACAACATCACGCCGCATGTCTGGAACTATCATCTGAGCGTGCTGCCCGGCTCGCCCTGGACCGACATCCGCCTGCGCAAGGCGCTGAATCTCGCGATCGACCGCGATGCCGTGGTCGGCTTGATGAACGGCCTCGCCAAGCCCGCCAAGGGCCAGGTCGACCCGTCGAGCCCGTGGTTCGGCAAGCCGACCTTCGACATCAAGTATGATCTGGCGGAGGCGAAAAAGCTGGTCGAGGAGGCCGGCTACTCCAAGGACAAGCCGCTGAAGACCACCTTCATCATCGCGCAGGGCGGCACCGGCCAGATGCTGTCGCTGCCGATGAACGAATTCCTGCAGCAGAGCTTCAAGGAGATCGGCATCGACATCGACTTCAAGGTGGTCGAGCTGGAGACGCTCTATACCCATTGGCGCAAGGGCGCGGCCGACGAGATGAACGCCGGCATCACCGCCAACAACATCGCCTACGTCACCTCCGATCCGCTCTACGCCATCGTGCGCTTCTTCGCCTCCGACCAGATCGCGCCGGTCGGCGTCAACTGGGGCGGCTACAAGAACCCGAAGGTCGACGCGCTGATCAACGAGGCCAAGCAGACCTTCGATCCCGTCAAGCAGGACGACCTGATCGCGCAGGCCCATGCGCTGGTCGTCGACGACGCCGCTTTGGTCTGGGTGGTGCACGACACCAACCCGCACGCGCTGTCGCCGAAGATCAAGCAGTTCGTGCAGGCGCAGCACTGGTTCCAGGACCTGACCACGATCGGGGAATGAGGAGTGCAGTCGCCATCTTGCGCGCGAGCACCCCACACTCTCCGTCATGCCCGGGCCTGACCCGCCTGCGCGGCCATGACGGCGGAGCGAGCGCGTCACATCCTCCGTCATTCCGGGGCGGTCCGAAGGACCGAACCCGGAATCTCGAGATTCCGGGCTCGATGCTTCGCATCGTCCCGGAATGACATTGGTGCAAGCGCACCCTACTTCGTCAGCAGCGCATAGGCGCCGTTCCAGTCGTCCGGCGGCGGGTTCTTCTTGTAATTGCCGATGCGCGCCTCGTAGAGGTTGAAGAGATAGCCGAGCGCATGGACCTCGTCGCTCTTGCGGCCGCGCGCGATCGCTTCCAGCGCGCCGTCCCAGTCGCGGTTGCGATAGCAGGCGAGCATCTCGATGGTGAGATTGCGCAGGCGCTGGAAATTCTCGGAATTTGCCACGTCCTCGCGCCCGCAGACGGCATAGATCACCTCGGGCTCCTTCTTGCCCTTCACCATGATGAAGTCGAGCTCGAGGATCGCGAACCTGTCCTTCGCCGCCAGCGCCGTCCTGGAGCCGACGATGATGGGGAAGCCGTATTCCTTGGTCTGCCCTTCCAGGCGCGAGGCGAGGTTCACCGCATCGCCCAGCACCGAATAGTTGAACTTGAGGTCGCTTCCCATGTTGCCGACCACGCCGACGCCGGTGTTCAGCCCGATGCCGACATGGATGGGGATATAGGCATGCCCGCCGTCCTTGGCCTCCTGCTCGCGCACCCGGTTCAGCTCTTCGATGCATTCGAGCATGTCGATGGCGGCCTCGCAGGCATTGAGCTCGTGCCTGGCGTCATCGAGCGGGGCGTTCCAGAACGCCATGATGGCGTCGCCCATGTATTTGTCGATATAGCCCTTGCGCGCCAGGATGGCATTGGTGAGCGGCGTGAGGAAGCGGTTCATCAGCCGCGTCAGGCCTTGCGGATCGTGCTTGTAGCTCTCCGAGATGGAGGTGAAGCCGCGCACGTCGGAGAACAGGATGGTCATCTCGCGCTCCTCGCCGCCGAGCACCAGCTTTTCCGGCGATTGCGCGAGCTGCTCGACCAGCGCGGGCGACAGATACTGGTTGAACGCCGAGCGGATCTGCCGCCGCTGCGCCTGCTCGCGCACGAAGCTGGAGAAGATGAGAGTGAGGTAGATCGCCGTGGTCGACAGCAGCGGATAGGTGAAATCGAGCAGCAGGCGATAGTGCTGGTAGAAGTACCAGGACGTTCCGATCATGATGCCTGCAAGCAGCGCGCCGACCAGGACCAGCGTCACCGGCCCGAAGCCGGGTGCGAATGCGATCACCAGGAGCCCGAGAATCATCGCGGCGAAGAACTCCAGCGCGATGGCGTAATTCGGCTGCGACACCGCAGACCCCGTGAGCAGGCTCTCCAGCACCTGGGCGTGCACCTCGACGCCCGGCATCGCCGCCGACACCGGCGTGGTCTTGACGTCGTGCAGACCGACCGCCGAGGTGCCGATCAGGATCAGCTTGCCCTTGATCTTGTCGAGCGGGACGCTGCCGTCGAGCACGTCGATCGCCGACACATAGATCGAGGGATCATGATGCGCGAAGTGGACCCAGAACTGGCCGTTCCTGTCGGTCGGAACCTCGAGCTGCCTGAGCTTGATGCTCTTGATCCCGGCCTTGTCGGATCGGATCAGCACCGTCGGCGTGCCGGTGACGACCCGCAAGATCTCCAGGCTGAGCGACGCCATCATCGTACCCTGCGCGCGCAGCACCATCGGCACCCGGCGGATGATGCCATCGTGCTCCGGCAGGATGGTCAGGACGCCGCGCCCTGCCGCCGACTTCTCGATCACGGGAATGTTGCGCAGCAGGCCGGCGAATTCGGGCAGGAACGGATCGATGTCGTCGCCGAGCGAGGCAAAGCCGGTCACCGGCAGGTCCTTGTCGAGCTGCTCCTGCTTCTCGGTGAGGCCGGTTTCGCCGAGCACCACGCGCGAACGGCGGATGGCATCGGCCATGACCTGGTCGTTGCTCGGCAGATCGCGCAGTTTGGCGCGCATGACCTCGTCGAGATAGCGCATCGACTTCGCCGCGACGTCGGGATTGAGCCGGTCGGCCTCGGAGAACACCGCGTCGAAGGAAATCGTGACGGCGCCGAGATTGGTGAGATTGATGATCAGGTCCGCAAGCTGGGTGCGTGGCCACGGCCACTGCCCGAGCTTGGCCAGGCTCTTTTCATCGATGTCGACGATGGTGACAGGCCGCGCGGTCTTCACCCGGGGATCGATGCGCTGGAAGGTATCGAAGGTGCGGACGCGCAGCTCCTCGAGCGGCCCGGGATCGACGAGGCGCAGCGCCGCGAACCCGATCAGGATGCCAAGGCAGATCAGCCGCGAAAAGCCGAATTTCCGCGAGAACCACCGACGCAGGATCCTGAGGCGTTTCATGGATGGTTCAGACTTCCATTGGGATTCGGGCTCGCTGCCAACCCGGCACTACTGGCTGCGGTGCCTTAAGGCAACCCAATTCGGGGCCGTTGTCCAGCCCCGTCCGCGGCTAGAAGCCGGTATGCGGCGTCACGATGAAATCGCTCGCATGCAGGTTGGCGGCGACCACGTTCTTCAGCAGAAGGGTGTCCTGCGGGTCCAAAGTCAGCAGCGTGTCGTTGCCCTGCTGGGTGGCGGTCGTGAGCGCGTTCGCTGCCGTGTTGATGTTGGCGAACTGCCGCAGGTCGATCGTATCCAGATGGGTGTTGAAATCCGTGATGGTGTGCTGCGCCGCCGTCTGTCCCGAGGTCGGCGCGAATACGAACTGATCGTGGCCACCATTGCCGGCCAGGGTATCGCTGTTGCCGGTGCCGAAAATGACGTCGTTACCAGTGGTGCCGGCCAGGCTGACGTTCGGACCCTGGCCGCCCTGATTGAAGACGAAATGCACGGTGTCGCTCGCGCCGAAATTGTCCGTGACCGTGAGATTGACCATGTCGGTCTGCGGTTGCGGCGAGCCAGGATTGTAGGTGATGCCGGAGGCGAGCTCGTTGTTGATGGCGTCGACCGAGCCGGTGTCCGACGAGGGCGAGATAGAGCTGACCGGCGCGCCCGCAGTGGTCGCGGAGATGGTGAGGCTCTGAGCCCCGGTCGGACCGGAATCCGACACCTGCAGGCCCAGGATCGTATCGGTACCGTCCTCGTTCTGCTGGACCGCGACGTGGGTGGTGTCGATCGAGAGATGGCTCGGCGTGATATCGGCGTCCGGGTGCGCGTGGATTACGTTGACCGACACGTTCTCGACATTGCTGAAATTGTTCGCGCCATTGCCGTTGTCGACCTGGAAGCTGATGGTGCGCGCGCCCTGCGTCGGGTTCTCGCTTCTGTCGGAATAGCTGACGGCATCGAGCGCGTTCTGCCATTGCGCGAGCGTGGCGGTATCGCCCGCCGACGTCAGCTCCAGCGTGCCGGACGAGGCCGTATAGACCGCCGTGATGTTGCCGAAGACGTTGGCGTTGTCGTTGACGAAGGCCAGCACGTCGTTCGCATGCAGATTGCCCGTGATCTGCACGGCCGCATGCGCGAGCGTCGTCACACCGGGGTCCGATAGCGTGAGCGTCGGATCGATCGCAACCGGCGCGTGGCCGGCCTTGTAGTTCGCGCTCTGCTCGAACGCGAAATTGCTGACGGTCTGGCTGGCGTCGAGCGCGCCGGTCCCGGCCGAGAAGCCGAGATAGGCGGTCTCCGATCCCACGGCGCTCGCGAGATCGACATTGTAGGTCGCGGTGTAGGTCTGCTGGGTGACGAGATCGCTCAGCGTCTCCGTCAGCACGCCGTGCTCATAGGCGAGATCGACGTGGATCTTGTCGCCCGTATCCCAGAAGTCGAGGGGCAGCGTCGAATTGTAGTTGAACGCGCCCCCGTCCAGCGCAAGATTGGTGCCCTGGACATGGCCGTCATAGAGGTTGAGTTCGATCGCCGCGCTCGGCGTGATCGGGGCAATGTCGTTTGCGAAGTCGCCGGCATAGCCGAGATCGCCGCCGGCGCCGCCGAGCGCGTGCTGCCCCTCGGGCGAATTCTGCAGCACGAAGGCGATGCCGTCGGCCGGCGACTGGCCCAGCTCGTTGACGCCCTGATAATCGAACGAGGCATGGAAGGCTGCGACCGATACCTTGTGGGCCGCGAACCAGCTCGTCGCCTCGGAATTGTTGCTGTCCGTCAGCTCCAGCGAGTTGCCGCCATTGCCGACCTGCGGCGCATAGAGGCCGTTGCTGTTGATGGTGCCGGTTTCGAACGACTGCACCTGGCTGATGACCGGCGCCGGCTCGCTGGTTGGAACCACCGAGGTCGCAGCGCTGGTCGCGGTTGCAGGCGCATGGGAATTGTCGCCATCGGCGGTGGTCGCGATGACGTGGATCTTGAAGCCCTGGTCGCTGTCCTGCACGACATAGGTCGAGCTGTTGGTGCCGACGTCGCTCCAATGCACCCCGTCGCTCGAATGCTGCCACTCGTAATTGATGGTGGCATCGGACTCGTTGGTGACGGCGTTCGCGGTGAGCGTCTGGCCCTGCTTGGCCTCGCCGGTGATCGCCACCGCCGTCGGCGCGAAGGCAAAGATGTCGGCCCGCGTATAGGTGGTGTTGTCGAACACGTGCCCGGTGGCATCGAAGGTCTGCGAACCGGTTACGCTGCCGTCGTTCAGGAGCTCGAAGGAACCGGTGATGCCGGACGTGTTCTTGGTGAGATGGGCGAGATCGAGCTCGATCTGGTTGTTGCCGGCGAGTTCCTTGGCGTCGAGCACCTCGCTTGCCAGCGTCGTGAACGTCGTGGTCGCAAAGTCGGCCTGGACGAGCTTGACCGTGGCGCCGCCATGGCCGTCGCCGACCACATACAGCTGAACCATTTCGTCATTGCCGTGCGTCGCCGAGGAATCGTTGAGATCGATCCCGTATTGCTGGCCGGCGAATTGCGGGACGGTCAGGTCGAAGATGGTGGAGACGGTGAAGGTCGCGTTTTCCTTGAGACCTCCGCCTGAGACGCTTTCGTCCTGATTGTTGGTTCCCAACCGCGCCAGCACCTCGGCGCCATCGACGGTCGGCAGGGTCTGGACGCCGGCGGCGGACATGATGCCCTTGCCGCCGACATCGGTCCACGTAGAGCCCTGGGTGATGAACTGGACTGCGCTGTTGCCGAAGGTGCCGGCGGCCGGCGGTGCTTGCGCAAAATGGTCGTCGAATACCTGGGTGCCGTTCTTGACGACCTTCATCTCGTCGACCGCAACGCTGAACGGCGCAACCAGGGTCGGCACGATATCGGCCACGTTGCCGAGATCGTTGACGGTCTGGTCGGTATGGCCGCTCGGCTCGATATAGCTGGTGACCAGCCGCAGCGTGTTGCCTTCGTCCTGCTCGGTCGGCGCGTAATAGGAATTGGTGCTGACCTGGCCCCAGTCGATGCCGTTGGACGACACCTCCCACGAATAGCTCACGCCCGACGTGACAGCCTTGCCATCGTCCGTCACCCCGGTGACGGTGATCTGCAAGCCTTGCTCCGCCGTGCTGGTGCTGAGCGTGGTGACGAGATCATGGTCACCCTGGCTGACGACGCCGAGATCGTTGGTCGTGCTCTCCGGCCCCGAGGGGGCGCTCGCCAGCGTCGTGACCAGCCGCAGGTCCAGCCCTCCGTCGTCCTCGACCGGCGTGTAGCTCGACTGGCCGTTGGTGCCGTGGGCTTCGCTCCAGTGAATGCCGTCGCTCGACACTTGCCAGTCATAGGTGGCGTCGGAGACAGCGACACCGCCGTCGGTCACGCCCTTGACATGAATCGTCGTGCCCTGCTGCGCGGTCGCGCTGTCCAGCGTCGCGACCAGGTCGCCGCCAGCGATTTCGCCGACGACACCGAGACTGTTGGTCGCGCTCTCCGGCCCTGACGGGTCATTCGCCAGCGTCGTCACCAGATGCAGCTGCAAACCTTCGTCGGCTTCGACCGGCGTATAGCTCGACTGGCCGTTGGTGCCGTGGGCCTCCGTCCAGTGGATGCCGTCGCTCGACACCTGCCAATTGTAGGTGACATCGGAGACGGCGACGCCGCCGTCGGTGACGCCGGTGACGTGGATGGTCGCGCCCTGCTGCGCGGTCGTGCTGTCCAGCGTCGTGACCAGGTCGCCGCCGGCGATTTCGTGCACGGTTCCGGCCGAAGCCGTGCTGGTCTCCGCCTTGCCGGCAGCGTCCGTGAACGACAACGCGACGCGGAGCGACTGGCCCTCGTCGGCTTCGACCGGGGTGTAGGTCGAAAGGCCATTGCTGCCGCCCGCCTCGCTCCAGTGGACGCCGTCGGTCGAGACCTGCCAGTCATAGGTGACCCCGGTGACAGCGGCGCCGCCATCGGTGATGGAAACCGACAGCGCGCTGCCCTGATCCGCATTGCCGTGGGCATCGAGCCCCGTGATGGCACCGGGCACCTCGGTCAAGGTCGTGCCGTGCGTCGACGTGCCGTCGTCGGCAAGCACCCAATGGACGCCGCTATAGTCGCCCGTCACATCGAGATTGGCGACGTCGACGCCGCAGACGAAGACAGACAGCACGCCATTGGCGTAGCTGACGGTCGGGTTCGAGGCGTAGGAGATGTCGGCAAGATCGATGCTGTTGTCGTCGAGCCCCGTGATCGTGCCCTTGAAGCTCTCGGCATGATCGAGCACCAAGGTGCCGGTCGCGCCGGCCGCGAAGGTCACCGTGGTCCCGGCATAGGCGCTCGCACCGGTGGCGCTGAGCTCAACCGTCGCATCGCCGGATATTTTGATATCGCCCGTCACCGAGCCGGCGAAATCGAGCGAGCCGCCCGAAATCACGATCGCGCCGGTGCCGGTCTCGATGACGGCGCTGGTGATGGTGTTGCTGCCGGCGACATTATCCAGCGTGCCGTTGATGGTCAGCGTGCCGCCCGAAATGCCTGAATGATCGAGGTCGAGCGTCGAGCCGGCATCGACCGTGACTTTGCCGTCGCCCGAATTGTCGATCGTGCTGGACATCAGCTTCAGCAGGCCGCCGCCGGTCGCTCCGATGGTCCCGGTGTTGTCGACCGTCTCGCCGGAGAGGTCCAGCTCGCCGCCATCGGCTTCGAGCGTCGAGGAATTGGAGAGCGTGCCGGGATCGATGGTCAGCGTGCCGCTGAGCGCTTCGATCACGCCGTCATTGGTGATGTCGGCACCGTCGATCGCACTGATGCCGGTGGAATTGATGATGCCGTCATTGACGAGGTTGCCGTTGTCGATCGTACTGCCGTCGAGCGCCAGGACCGAACCTTCGTCCGCATGGACCAGGTGAGAATTCTCGACGGTCACGCCGGACAGGGTGGCGCCGCCTTCCGTCGAGACTTCGAGCTCGCCGACCTTGCCGATATCAAGCGTGCCGCCGGTGATGGTCGTGCCGTGATCGAGCTGCAAGGTGACCGGCTGATCAACACCGAAATCGACCTGGATGGTGCCGTAAGCATTGTTGACGCCGACACCGTCGAAGGTCGAGGTTGCCGTCGTCTCGATGGAGATGGTGCCGCAATTGTCCAGTGACCCGCCGCTGATCGTGGTCTGGTCCAGCGTCAGCTGCGAGCCGGCGTCCACCTTGATGAGGTTGGAATTGTCGACGGTCATACCGGACAGCGTTGCTCCGCCCTCCGTCGACACGTCGAGCTTGCCGACCTTGCCGATAGCAAGCATGCCGCCGGTGATTGTCGTGCCGTCATCGAGCTGCAGCGTCACCGGCGGGGTGGATTCGAAATCGACCTGTATCGTCCCCTTGGCATTGTCGACGCTGACGCCGTCGAAGGTGGCCCCGGCCGACGTCTCGACATGGACCATGCCCAGATTGATCAACTCACCGCCGACGATGGAGGCTCCCTGCAGGGTCAGCGAGGCCTCGCGCTCCACCGTCTCGGCATTGCTCTCGCCATTGGTGATGCTCGACCCGTTCTGCAGCGTCAGCGCGCCGGTGATGTCGATCGAACCGGCAGCGGTGTTGTTCACGGTCTCGGCATCGAGCACGACGCTGGAGCCGGAGACGTTTACGCCGCCCGTATTGTCGAGCTGGCCGCTCTTGAGCTCGCTCGAGTCGGCCAGATTGAGCGTGCCCTCATTGGCGACAAGGCCGCCGCTGACAAAGGACTTGTCGAAAAGCCTCAGCGAGGCCTCGCTTTCGACCCTCACGGCGTCGCCTTCGCCGCCGGTGATGCTCGAGCCATTCTGCAGCCTCAGCGCGCCGGTGATGTCGACCGCGCCGGCACCGGTATTGTTGACCGTCTCGCCGTCGTATACGACGCCGCTGCCGGAGACGTTTACGCTGCCGGTATTGTCGAGCTGGCCGCTCGTGAGCTTGCTCGAATCCGCAAGGTTCAGCGTGCCCTCGTTGGTGACGAGGCCGCCGCTGATGTAGGAGGTGCCCGATAGCGTCAGCGAGGCCTCGCGCTCGACCGTTTCGGCGCTTCCTTCGCCATTGGCAATGCTCGACCCGTTCTGCAGGGTCAGGCCACCGGTGATGTCGATGCCGCCGGCGCCGCTGTTGGTCACCGTCTCGCCGTCGAACACGACGCCGCTGCCGGAGACATTCACGCTGCCGGCGTTGTCGAGCTGCCCGCTCTTGAGCTCGCTCGAGCCCGCAAGATTCAGCGTGCCGTGGTTGACGACGAGGCCCGCGTTGATGAAAGACGTATCCGAGAGCGTCAGCGAGGCCGCGCTTTCAACCGTCTCGGAATTGCTGTCGCCATTCGCAATGCTCGACCCGTTCTGGAGCGTCAGCGCGCCGGTGATGTCGATGGCGCCGGATTCGATGTTGCTGACGGTCTCGCCGTCCAGCAGATTTTTCGCGCCATAAACGTTGACCTGGCCGACATCGTCGAGCTCTCCGGCGCTCAGCGTGGTTGAGCCCGTCATGTTCAAGATGCCGCCGGCATCAACGTAGACAACTCCGGCATCGATGGTCGCATCGTTCAACACGAGCGCTCCATCGACCTCCAGCGATCGGGGGTCGGTTACCGTCGATCCCTGATCGATGGTCAGCTCGGCTTCAGATGAAACGGTGATCGCGCCGCCAACCGTGACGTTCTCGTTGTGAAGCGCGTTGTCCACTCCGGAGACGACAATGTAGTTATCATCCTCCAGCGTGCCGTTCTTCAGAACGGCGGAGCCGGTCAGGTCGAAGGCGCCCGAGTTCACCACCAAAGCGCCGTCGATGGTCGCATCATTCAGTACGAGCTGGCCAACATTGAGATCGATGCGGTCGATGCGAATTTCGCCGTCACCCGTCACCGTCGAGCCATGGTCGATCGTCAACGCAGCCGTCGCATCGATCGCGATGACGCCGGTGTTGCCGACCGTCTCGCCGTCCAACACGACGCCCGTTCCGGAGATGTTCACGGCGCCGACATTGTCGAGCTGGCCGCTCTCGAGTTTGCTCGAATGCGCCAGATTCAGCGCGCCCTCGACGGTGACAAGGCCACCGCTGATGAAGGACGCGCCCGAGAGCGTCAGCGACGCCTCGCTCTCGACCGTCACCGCGTCGCCTTCGCCGTTGCTGACACTCGAACCGTTCTGCAGCGTCAGCGCGCCGGTGATGTCGATCGAACCGGCGCCGGTGTTGCTGACCGCCTCCTGGTTGAACACGACGTTGCTGCCGGAGACGTTCACGCGTCCGGTGTTGTCGAGCTGATTGCTCTGCAGCTCGCTCGAGCCGGCAAGATTCAGCGTGCCCTCGTTGATGACGCGCCCGCCGCTGATCGAGGACGTGTCCGACAGCGTCAGCGAGGCCTCGCTCTCCACGGTGTCGGCATTGCCTCCGCCATTTGCAATGGTCGACCTGTTCTGCAATGTCAGCGCGCCGGCGATGTCGATCGAGCCGGCGCCCATATTGCTGACCACCTCGCCGTCGAACACGACGCCGCTGCCGGAAACGTTCACGCTGCCGGTATTGTTGAGCTGGCCGTTTTCGAGCTCGCTGGATCCGCCGAGCTTCAACGCCCCCTCGTTGGTGACGAGGCCGCCGCCGATGAAGGACGTATCCAAGAGCGTCAGCGACGCATGGCTTTCCACCGTCTCGGCAGCACCCTCGCCATTCGTGATGCTCGCCCCGTTCTGCAGCGTCAGCGCGTCGGTGATGTCGAGCGCGCTGGGCGCATTGTTGGTCACGGCCTCGTTGTCGAACACGACCGTGCCGCCGACATTGACCTCGCCGGCATCGACCAGGGCCCCGTTTTTCAGGACGCTCGTGCCTTCAAGGTTCAGCGTTCCGAAAATGCTCAGCGTGCCCTGGGCGTCGCCGCCGTCGATCGTGCCGGAATTGAGGGTGAGGGTCGTCCCCTTGTCGGCCGTGAACTGTCCAAGGTTGGCGACATCGACCGAGACGGTCAGCGTACCGCCGGCGATCTCGATCGTGCCGCCGTCACCAACCATGACCTGGCTCTGATCCGAAAAATCGCCGCCGTTCTCGAGCGTCAGCGTCCCGGAAATGTGAAGCTTCGAGTCGCTGTTGAGGAAGATGCCGCCCGAGCCGTTGCCGTTGGCCGAGCCGATGGTGAGCTTTGCCCCGCTCAGAATGTCGAGCTCCGGCGCGATGCCGGAGTAGTCGTTCATTGTCACCGAGTGGGCGGCATCCTTGGCGCCGACCTTTACGGGATAGTTCGGCGTGAGCCCGATCAGCTGATTGGTGATGATGATGACGTCATCGGCCGCGGTGGGAACCGTCTTGGTCTCCCAGTTCGCCGCATCATTCCACGACGCGCCGGTCGGCTCGCCCGTCGTCGTTGCGATCCAGACCACCGCAGGCTGCTCGGTGCCGGTAATCGTCACGGTCAGGGTCGTGTCGGCGAACTTGCCGTGCGAATCGATCACCGTGACCGTGTAGCTCAGCGTGAGCGTCTGCCCCGCCGGGATGAAATCAGCCAGATAGACCGGAAGCTGCGCGAGCTGCCAGGCGACAACACCGTTCCCCGTGCTGCTGCTGTCGGTCGCGAGCGAGATCTTCAGCGCATTCTTGAAGATGTCCTGCAGGCCGCTCGATAGCTGCTCTCCGTCGGACATCACCGCAGACATGGTGAGAGCCAGCGTGTGGGTGTCGCCAAGGTCGATGTCGGTGAAGCTCAGCGTTCCCGACAGCGGGTTGCTCGACGACAATGTGCCGCCGGGCGTATGCTGCCCACCGGAGAATTTGATCGGCTGCGCGCTGCTGGTGAAACTCGGCGGGTGATCGATGAAGCCGATGGTGATCGGGCCTAAATTGTCCGGCGTCGTCCCCGTCGGCAAAGTGCCGGTGAGCGCCGTCTGCTGGTAGACCGGCGTCGCTGTGGTGCCGTTCGCGAGCTTGATCGGCGAACCGAACAGCAGCGGATTGATGGTGTCGGTCTGCGCCGTCGTGGTCTTTGGATTGGTGTCGTTGGCGCTGAATTTCAGCGTGAACACGTCCTGGATGAGCTTTTCGATGTCCGGCGACAGCGGCGTGCTGCTCTGGCTCAGGACGCCGTTGGAGATGTTGATCTGCTGGCCGGCCTGGTTGACCACCGCAAGCGGCTGCAGCGTGGTCTTGTCGAACAGGATGTAGGAGCCGGTGGTGCCGTCGGGCTCGACCAGCACCTGGAAATGCGCATCGGGGGTCGCGCCCTGGCCCGGAACGGTGAAATCGATCTCGACCAGCACCGCGGTGCCGCGGATGCCCATGGTCGCGACCGGCGTGTCGACCTTCATGTCGCCATGCTTGGCGGTCTCGCCGGCGACGAAGGTGATGGTGCCGGCGACGAGGCTCAGCAGCGACGAATTGTTGGACCCGTTGGGGTCGTAGACCATCTCGTTGAGCACCATCCGCGCATTCGCCGACAGGCCGAACACGGTGCCGTCGATGAAGGTAATGCCGAGCGTGGAATCCGAGCCGGACTGGACCACGTCGCCCTTCTCGACATTGTCGCCGTTGTTGAGAATGATCGAGACGCCGTTGCGGATCGCGGTCGCGCTGCCGACGAGCTTGGTGACGTGGCCGATCACCTGGCCGGCCGCCGCCGCACCGCCCGCCTGCGCCACGTCGACCGAGCCGGTCAGCGCATTGACGATATCGCCGGTGAGATGGGCGCCATCGGGCGAGGCGAGCGCCGCGCGTTTCTCGCCCTTGAAGTAATCGTGCAGGACGAGCTCATGGTCGTCCTGGTGCAGGAGAAGGTCGAGGCCCGACCGCTTGAAGTCCGCATGAAACAGGAAATGCGCATCGGGAACGACGATGGCGTCCGCCGGGGCATGGCCATGCACGGAATCGACATGAAAATGCGACTGGGACGCTCCGCTGTGGTCAGCAGACGAAATCGTGGCGTCAAATTTGCCAGCGTAATTCAATGAGCCACCGCAACAGGGTTAATATTTACATACCAATAAGCCGCGAATGCTTGCATATCACTGGAAGCTGGGTTCCGGAACCATCTTCAGCTTGTGTTAGTGATAGTGACAAGGCACGCGAATTTCGATTAAGGCCGGCCAGTCTCCCATGCAGGAAAGTAAAGGCTGTCGCCAACAAGCCGCAGGCCGACGCATTTCCGTTCAAAACAAGCAAATCCGTGTAATTCAAAGTATTCATTGGCCCGGCAATACTTGCATCACCTTTCCCTGAACCAGCCTCGCCGCATACTGCGCTAGTTTCAGCGCCAAAACTGTGAGCTGAGTAACAAATCCTCCGAGTCGCGTCCATTAGCCATATCTTGAGGAAACCGGCCCAAATTCAACCACCGCGCGTAATCCTTGCTGCTGCGCGGCAAAGCATCCGGCGACCACTCGAATCGTCGGTAAATCCTTAACGCCGATTTCAGCCTGTTCTCGGCTTTCCGCAGGGCCGCCGCCGCTCTTAAGCAGACGAAAAGCCCCTCGCCCCGATCATCGCCCCTGAAACGATCCGGTCACGCGCGGGTGCAGAAGGCCCCCGGCGATGGCGAGGACAGGGGCGTCAAATGGGGTTTCTCAGTCGTCAGCGCGTTGCCTGCGCCGCCGCACTTGCCTGCGGCCTTTTGTACCATGCCGGTCCAGCCGGCGCGTTCGACCTGGCCGCGCCGCTGCAACTTGGCGCACAGGTGCGCGGCACCGCTTCCGCCGAGCCATTCGGCCTGACCGCGATCCCGGTGACCACGGGCCCGGTCCATGACAAATGGAGCGCGCTCGCGCGCAAGCTCGACGACGAGCGGGTTCAGCTTGCGCTTTGCGATGGCGATCGCGACGGCTGCGTCTCCGATGCCGCGTTGCAATTCCTGGCCATTGTCGACACCGGCCGCGCCCGCGAGGGCCGCGCCCGCTTTGGCGAGATCAACCGCGCCATCAACCTGGCCATCCGCGCGACCAGCGATCTCGCAGAATATGGCCAGATCGACGTCTGGAGCTCGCCGCTTGCGACCTTCGCCCACGGCGCCGGCGATTGCGAGGACTATGCGATTGCAAAATTCACGGCGCTTCGGCAGGCCGGCGTGAGGCCCGAGGACCTGCGCATCGTCATCATGCGCGACATCCTCCACGGCGAGGATCATGCGGTTGCGGCAGCGCGGCTCGACGGACACTGGCTGATGCTCGACAACCGCCGCATGGCCATGGTCGAGGACGGCTATGTCCGCAACGTTCGGCCGCTGTTCGTGATGGACGAGACCGGCGTGAGCCAATATGTCGATCAGCCGCTCGAAGCCCGTCTCGAGCGCGATGTCGTCCCGGCGGCTGCCGGCGGCGCCGTGCGACCCGGCCTGATTGCGGCGTCGAACTAACGCACCGACGGGTACCGTGGCACGGCCAGAATCTCGTTTCGCCGCAGCTTTCGACCGGTTAGCATGGCGACACGACGTTCTCGGAAGCGGGCTTTTCTCACATGCGGTCACTTTGGCTGGCGATGCTGGCGCTGCAGCTTGGTGTTGCGCCGGCACTCGCACAGGATTCGCCCGGCCAGGACCGCTCGATACAGGAGCTGCTGCCGCTGTTTGCAGAGAACCATTGCGAGCAGCACCGGGACCAGGCCAATCGGCTGTTCTGCGGCGATGCCGAGCTCAACGCCGCCGGCGCGAAGCTCGCGGACGCGGTCCAGGCGCGCTTGAACCGGCTGCCCGATCGTCTGGTGGCGATCGAGGAGAACGCCGAATGGATCAAGGACCGCAATCTGAGCTGCGGCATCTTCCCCGGCGAAGCCATTCGTTTCGCCGACATTGCAGCCGTCAAGGCCTGCCTGCTCAAGGAGACGGAGGAGCGGGTCGCCGTCCTGCGCGACCCCAATTTCGACTGTCTCGCCTCCAATACCGCGGCCGGCGCGCTGATCTGCAGCGACCCTTCGCTTGCCATTGCCGAAGGCGAGCTCAATGAGCATGTGCTGGCGCTGATCGCAAAGCTCGGCGACGTCGACGCCAAGGACGCCTTTGTCGAATATGCCAGATGGATCAGGGAGCGTGACCGCAAATGCGCCCTCGCCGGCAAGGAGAACGTGCCGCTGGCCGAGCTCGAGCCCGCGCTGAATTGCCTTGCCACCGCCCTTGCGGACATGAACGCGGACGTGGTGAGAGCGAAGGGCGAGCCCAGGATGATGTTCGGCCGTCAAGCACGCGCCTCGCTGCCGAACGCCGACGCCGTCGACATCTGCGTGACGCGGATTCATCTGGCCAATTCCTGCGAGGATTTTCTGCGGGTCAGGCAGGTGCGCGAGATCGCGCGCGAGACCGGCAGCGGCGGCGCCGACAGAAGCGCGCGCGTCACCGCCGAGGTCGAAATGGTCGTGCTGGCGCCCTTCACGGTCTGCAGCCCGATCGCCGCAAGCTGCACCGGCACCTGCTGGGATGCCAGATCGGGCAAGCCGAAGCCGCCGCCGGGGACGCGCGACAGTTTTGCGGTGGCCCACCGAATCAGGATCGAGAAGGCCTTTGCGCTGCAGAAGGGCGATGACGGCGGCTGGCACTGCGACATAACAGCGCTTGCTCCGGTCGATGCCGGCGTTGCGGTGAGCGGACCATAGAATCCGCATTATCTCGACGGTCATTCGGCGGCGGTGCGTCGCAGCGCGACCAGCATTTTTCGTTCGGCGAAAAAAGCCGCGACACAAATCTTCTCTTTTTGATTTCGGTTCGACCGTTTGATTGACGCGATCGCTTCGTCGCGACTAGCATTGCACACGATCCGCTAGAGATCGCCAAGAGAGAGTGCCAAGAGATGGCAATGGGAGAAAACGCATGAACCGCTTCGCGTTGGCGGCCTGTCTTGCTGCGCTCGCACCGTTTGGTGCAAGCGCCCAGACGGCCGATCAGTTGATCAAGGGTGCGACCGATACATCGAACGTCCTGAACTACGGCATGGGCTACAATCTGCAGCGGTTCAGTCCGCTCACGCAGATCAACAAGGACAATGCCAAGGATCTGGTGCCGGTGTGGAATTACAGCCTCGCCGACGATCGCAGCGAGGAATCCCAGCCACTGGTGTACCAGGGCGTGATCTACGTCACCACCCACAACGCCACCATGGCAATCGACGCCAAGACCGGCAAGCAGATCTGGAAGAGCAAGGTCGAATATCCGGCGGAGACGCCGCGCATCGTCTGCTGCGGCATCATCAACCGCGGCGCGGCGATCCAGGACGGTAAGCTGTTCCGCACCACGCTCGATGCCAATGTCATCGCCATCGACATGAAGACCGGCAAGGAGCTGTGGCGGCAGAAGGCGGCCGACATCAAGGAAGGCTACTCGATGACGGTGGCCCCGCTGGTTGCCGACGGCGTGGTGCTGACCGGCATCTCGGGCGCCGAGTTCGGCACCCGCGGCTTCATCGACGGCTGGGATCCGGAGACCGGCAAGCATCTCTGGCGCACCCATTCCATCCCCAGCCCGGACGAGCCGGGCGGCGACACCTGGAAGGGCGACACCTGGAAGCTGGGCGGCGGCTCGACCTGGATCACCGGCTCCTATGACCCCGAACTGAATACCGTGTATTGGGGTATCGGTAACCCCGGGCCGTTCAACGCAGCGGTGCGGCCGGGCGACAACCTCTACACCTGCTCGGTGCTCGCGCTGGAGCCGAAGACCGGCAAGGTCAAGTGGCACTATCAGTTCTCGCCGAACAACCCGTTCGATTACGATTCGGTGGCCGAGATGGTGCTTGCCGACATGAACGTCGAGGGCAAGCCGACCAAGGTCCTGATGGATGCCAACCGTAATGGCTTCTTCTATGTGCTCGACCGCACCAACGGCAAGCTGCTCGCGGCCAACCCGTACGTGAAGGTGAACTGGGCGAGCGGCATCGACATGAAGACGGGACGGCCGATCGAAACGGATGTCACCAAGGATGCCCGCGACGGCAAGAAGGTCACCGTCTATCCGTCGATCCTCGGCGGCAAGAACTGGGAGCCGATGTCGTTCAATCCGCAGACCGGGCTGGCCTATGCCAACACCCTGACCTTCGGCGGCCACTACAAGACCGAGCCTGCCACCTACAAGGCCGGCGAATGGTATCTCGGCATGGACCTGACTGATCTCTGGGATTGGGGCACCGGGCCGCGCGGCGCGCTCAAGGCGATCGATCCCATGACCGGCAAGGCCAAATGGGAAATGCCGAGCGACATTCCGCGCTTCTCGGGCGTGCTGTCGACCGCCGGTGGCGTCGTCTTCTCCGGCCAGCTGACCGGCGAGTTCGAAGCCTTCGACGCCGACACCGGCAAGAAGCTGTGGCAGTTCCAGACCGGCTCGGGCATCGAGGGTCAGCCGGTGACCTGGCAGCAGGATGGCGTGCAATACGTTGCCGTCAACTCCGGCTATGGCGGCGTCTACTCGCTGTTCTCCGGCGACGAGCGGCTGGCCAACGTGCCTGCCGGCGGATCGCTGTGGGTGTTCGCGGTCAAGTCGAAGTAAGCCAGTCAAGCAAGGCAGATCGCGCGTGATGGAAGGACGTTTCGGTGGGGCGGCGGCATTCGCCGCCCTTGCAATTCTGTCGATGGCGTTTGCGTTCGCGCGAGCCGCCACGGCACAGCAGAATGCGGAATCCGAGCCGGTCAAGGCCGACCAGGCAGCCGGCGAGCAGGCAAACCCGGCCAAGATCGATCTGGGCAAGGCGATTTTCGCGGAGCGATGCTCGCACTGCCACGGCCCCAACATGGTCAATTCCGGCACGATCACGCCGGACCTGCGCCGGTTTCCCGACGACCATGATCGCTTTGTCAACACGGTGAAGCACGGCAAGAACAACAGGATGCCGCCCTGGGGCGACGTTCTCAACGACGACGACATCGCCGACCTCTGGGCCTATGTCTCGAGCCGGAGAACGCCATGAGAAGCTGGGCAAAGGTGATCGGCACGGCCGCGTTGCTGGCCGTGGCGTTGGCGGCGACATCGACCATGCCGGCCGCGGCATCCGACGAGGTCCTGAAAATCTGTCTCGACGAGGACCTTCCGCCGCTGTCGCTGCATCGCCGCGGCGCGCCCGATTCCGGCTTCGATGTCGCGCTGGCGCAGGCGCTGGCCAGAGAGCTCGATCGGCCGCTGCAGATCCAGTGGTTCGAAAGCAAGCTCGACGAGGATTCCAGCCCGGCGCTGGAAGCGAACGCGCTGCTGTCTGACGGCCGCTGCGCGCTGCTCGGCAGCTACACGCTGACCAGGGACTCGCTGGTCGTGCCCGGGGTGAAAACGGCAAAACTGCCCGACTTCGCCGGGGCCACGCGCGACGACCGCAGGCGGCGCGTCCCGCTCGGCGTGCTGACGCCGAGCCAGCCTTATGTCTATTCGGCGCTCACCGTCGTGCTCGGCCCCAAGGTACGCGACCGTCATATCGGCGATGTCGGCGACCTCTCCGGGCTTCGCATCGGCATCGAAAGCGGCACGCTGGCGGATGCCATCCTGATGAACTTTCACGGTGGCCAGCTGATCGACCAGATCACCCACGTGGTTCCCGGACGGCAGGACCTCATCGGCGCGCTCGAGCGCGGCGAGTTCGACGCCACGCTGCTCGACCTGCGCCGCTTCGACGCCTATCGCGCCGCGCATCCCGACACCAAGCTCACGGCCTCCGGCTATTACTATCCGATCGGCGCCAATCGCGGCTATGTGGCGCTGGCAAGCGATGCCGCGCTGCTCGCCGCGGTCAACAGGGCGCTGTCCGACTTGCAGGCGAGAGGCACCATTGCCGCGCTCGCGCACGATGCCGGGCTGACGTATCTCGCGCCGCGCGAGCCGATCGTGCTTGGGGACGTGCTGCAGCAGATCTTGCAGAAGTGAGAGCGCACCCGTCATTGCGAAGCGAAGCGAAGCAATCCAGAGTCGCGCGTGAGGCCCTGGATTGCTTCGTCGCTTCGCTCCTCGCAATGACGGCCGCGTGTTGGGTACGTCATTCCGGGACGATGCAAAGCATCGAACGATGGTACGCAATTGCGGACCTGACAATCTCAAGCTTCCGGCTTCGCCTCTTCGAGGCGTCCCGGAATGATGGTGCCCCATTCATCAAAACATCAGATTATCCTTCACCAGCACCCACCGCCCGTTCTTGATCTGCTGCACCTGGGTGATGGTGTTCGCCAGATGGTCGGTCTTGGAGAACTTGGTCGGCGGCGAGTTGAAGATGTCGTTGAACTTCTCGCCTGACTCCAGCGCATCGAGCACCTTCTGCCCGGTCAGGTCCTTGCCCGCCTTCTGCACGTAGAAGGCAAAGGTCTCGACCGCGTTGTAGCCGATGATGGCCTGGGTGTTGGCATCGGTGCCGAACATCTTCTTGTAGTTGGCGAGCCAGTCCTTGACCTTGCCCTTCGCAGTGTCCTCGTAGGGAATCTCGAAGCCCGAGGCCGCATAGAGCCCCTCGACCGAGTCCTTGCCGAGCGTCGGCACTTCCAGCACATTGGTCGGCGTCGCGCCGAGGAAGGTGACGTCCCAGCCGAGCTTCTTCGCCTCGCTCATCGCGCCGATGGTCTCGCGAATCACGGTGCCGAGCACCACGAGATCGCAGCCGTCCGACTTCATCTTGGCGACCTGGGCGGAAAAGTCGGAGGCGCCGCGCTTGTAGCTCGTGATCGAGGCCGGCTGGATCTTCATGGCATCAAGCTGCTGGTTGAAGCCGTCGAGCACGTTCTTTCCGTACTCGTCGTCCTGATGCATGATGCAGGGCTTCTGGAAGTGCTTCCAGTCCATCATGTATTTCAGCGCCGCGCGGGTGCTCTCGACATAGGGCAAGAGGTTGTTGAACTTCAGCCGCTCCTGCGGCTTGCTCGGATCGAACTTGAAGGTGAACTCGGCCGCGGTGAGCGGAAACAGCTGCAGGACGCCGGCATCGAACAGGATGTCCTGCGCCGCGAGCACGGTGGGCGAGCCCATCGGCCCGATCATCGCAAAGACCTTGTCGCGCTCGACCATCTTCTGCGAGGCCAGCACCGCCTTCTTCGGATCGTAGCCATTGTCCTCCAGGATCAGCTTGAGCTTGCGGCCGTTGATGCCGCCGGCCGCATTGATCTCCTCCACCGCCATCTTCATGCCGTTGGACACCGGCACGCCCCACACCTTGATCGGTCCCGACAGGTCCTGGTGCGTGCCGATCACGATCTCGTTGGCCGAGATTCCCTCATTGGTGACCTTGGTCGCTTGCGCCAAGGCAGGCCCGCACGCCAGCGCCAAAGCGCCGAAGGCAAGACCGAACGCGGCAAATGTTCTCGACATTCCATTCCTCCTCTTCCCTGTGCCTGCTCTTTTGTGGCCCCTTTTGCCGGGCGAAGGCGCTGGGCCTTCCGATCCTTCGCTTTGTTGGTCTCACCTTGCGCGCGTCACGCCACCGCGCGATCCCGATACATCGCCTCGATCTCCGCGGCGTAGCGCTGGTTCACGAATTTCCGCTTCAGCTTCATGGTCGGCGTCAGCTCCTCGTCCTCCGGGGTGAGCTGGCGCTCGATCAGATGGAATCGCTTGATGGTCTCCACGCGCGCGAAATTCGCATTCACGCTCTCGATCTCGCGCCAGATCAGGTCCTGGATCTCCGGCGCTCGGCAAAGGCTGGCGTAATTGGTGAAGGGAATGTCGTGGTCCTGCGCGAACTTCTCGACATTCTCCTGGTCGATCATGACCAGGCAGGTGAGGAAAGGCCGCTTGTCGCCGATCACGACGGCATCCGACACGTAAGGCGAGAACTTCAGCTGGTTCTCGATCTCGGACGGCGTGATGTTCTTGCCGCCCGAGGTGATGATGATGTCCTTCATGCGGTCGGTGATCTTGACAAAGCCCTCATTGTCCATGGCGCCGACATCGCCGGTGTGCAGCCAGCCGCGCGCATCGATGGTTTCCGCCGTCTTCTCCGGCTGGTTGAGGTAACCCATGAACAGGAAGTCGCCGCGGATCAGGATTTCGCCCTGTGGCGACAGCATCACCTCGCCCCACGGCACGGCCTTGCCGACCGAGCCGAGCTTGATCCGATCGGACGGCATCAGCGTAGCGACGCCGCAATTCTCGGTCTGGCCATAGACCTCGCGCATGTCGATGCCGAGCGCGAGATACCAGCGGATCAGATCCGGCGAGATCGGCGCGGCGCCCGTGAAGGCGATGCGGCAACGATCGAGCCCGATCATGCGGCGGATGTTGCGGAACACGGCCCAATAGGCGACGCGGTCAGCGAGCTTCAGCCAGGCCGGCGGCGCCTCGCCGGCTATTCGATATTCGCTCATGCGATAGCCCACGTCCATGGCGCGGCGATAGGCCCAGTTCTGGAACGCCGTCGCATCCTTCAGCGCGATGGTGATGCCGGAATAGAATTTCTCCCAGATGCGCGGCACCGCCAGGAACAGCGTTGGCTGCACCTCGCGCAGATTGTCCGGCACCGTCTCCGGGCTTTCGGCGAAATTCATCACCGAGCCCAAGGCAAGCGAGGTGTAGTAGCCGCCGACCCGCTCGGCGACATGGCAAAGCGGCAGGAACACCAGCCGCTCGTCATGGCCGGTGGAGGGAAACAGATCATTGGCGTGGCGCATCTGGTGCACGACGCTGCGGTTGGCGTGCATGGCGCCTTTGGGCGGACCGGTTGTGCCCGAGGTGTAGACCAGGATCGCGAGATCATCCGGGCCGCGGCTTGCCACCATTTCTTCCCACAGCGCCTCGCGTCCCTGCCTGTGGTTCTGTCCGAGTGCCAGGAATTCGGCGAGCGACATCACCATGGGATCGCAGAAGCCCGAGAGGCCCTCCATGTCGAACACGACAATGTGCTGCAGCGTCGGACAGCGCGACCGGCAGATCAAGAGCTTGTCGAGCTGCTCCTCGTCCTCGGCGAACACCACGCGGGTGCCGGAATCATTGATGAGATATTCGACCTGCGCTGCGGAGTCGGTCGGATAGATGCCGGAGGAGACGCCGCCGGCGCAGAGAATGCCCATGTCGGCATAGACCCATTCCGGCACGGCATTGGCCATGATGGAGGCGGTGTCGCCCGGACGGAAGCCGATCGCATGCAGCCCGTAGGCGATGTTCCTGGAGATCTCCCGCCATTCGCGCCAGCTGGTCGGCTGCCAGATGCCGAACCTCTTTTCGCGGATCGCAGGTGCGTCGCCGCGGGTTTCGACCGCCAGCACAAAGCTCCCAGCGATCGTATCGGCGACCGTCAGCACTGCGGTGCCCGCCATGCCCGTTCCTCCTGCCTGCTGTCGCCCCGGGTGCCGGCTTTTCCTGCCCAGTCTTCTTGATGGCGAAGCAGCTCCATATTTAACGCCACGTTTTCTTCCTTTTCCAGCGCCGTTCGCCGCGCGCGCCGGCTTCCTTGGCGCCGAGATAGAATTCCTGGATGTCGGCCGACTTCATCAGCCGCGCGCAAGCGTCGTTCATCACGATGCGGCCGATTTCCAGCACGTAACCGTAGTGTGCGGTCTCCAATGCAATCTTTGCGTTTTGCTCGACCAGCAGGATCGAGACGCCCTGCTCCTCGTTGATGCGCCTGATGATGGCGAAGATTTCCTTCACCAGGATCGGCGACAGGCCGAGCGACGGCTCGTCCAGCAAGAGCAGCACGGGCCTGTTCATCAGCGCGCGGCCGATCGCCAGCATCTGCTGCTCGCCGCCGGAAAGCTGGCCGGCCGGCTGCTCCAGCCGCTCCTTCAGGCGCGGAAAATAGCCGTAGACCCGCTCGAGATCTTCCGCCACGGCGTCGCGATCCCTGCGCGGGAACGCCCCCATCATCAGGTTCTCGCGCACCGACAGGAATGGAAACACCTCGCGCCCTTCCGGCACGTGGCTCAAGCCGAGCCGCACGATCTTGTCCGCTTCCATGCGCTGGATCGGCATCCCTAAAAAATCGATCGAGCCCTTCTGTGGATCGAGAATGCCGGAGATTGTTTTGAGCACCGTGGTCTTGCCGGCGCCATTGGCTCCGAGCAGCGTCACGATCTGCCCGCGCGCGACCTCGAGGCTGATGCCGCGGATCGCCATGATCGGCCCGTAATAGCTCTCGATATTGCTGAGCTTGAGGATGATGTCCGGCGCGCTCATCTGCTCATGCCCCGAGATAGGCTGCGACGACGTCGGGATGGCGCTGCACCTCCGCAGGCGTCCCCATCGCCAGCACACGGCCGTAGTTCAGCGCGATGACACGGTCGGAGACGCGGCTGACCAGCGTCATGTCGTGCTCGACCATCACGACGGTGATGCCGAGCTCGGTCTTCATGTCGCGGATCCAGAACGACATGTCGTCGGTCTCCTCGACATTCAGCCCGGAGGACGGCTCGTCCAGCAGGATCAGCTTCGGCTCGGAGCAGAGCGCACGCGCAAGCTCGATCACCTTGCGCACGCCATAGGGCAGTCCCGAGATCAGCTTGTCGCGATAGGGCTCGAGATCGAGGAATTCGATCACCTGCTCGACCCGGCGGCGATGCAGCTTTTCATTGGCGCGAACGCTCGGCAGGAACAGCAGCTCCTGCCAGAGCCGGGTGGCGGAATGGCGATGGCGGCCGACCAGGAGGTTGTTGAGCACCGTGGCGTTCTCGAACAGCTCGATGTTCTGGAAGGTGCGGGCAATGCCGAGCCGCGCGATCCGATAGGCCGGCTCGCGGGTGATGTCCTGGTCCTCGAAAAAGATCCTGCCGAAGGTCGGCGAGTAGATGCGCGAGATCAAATTGAAGATCGAGCTTTTTCCCGCGCCGTTCGGCCCGATGATGGACAGGATCTCGCCCTTTTCCACTGCAAAGGAGACGGCATCGACCGCCTTCAGGCCTCCGAAGTGCAGCGACAGGTTTTCGGCGCGGAAATAGCTCATCGGTTCCGCTCCGACTTCACATAGATCTTCTGCCGCTTGAAGGTCGCGCGCTTGTAGAGCGGGAACAGCTGGAAGAAGAGCTTGATCTTGAGCCAGCGGCCATAGAGCCCGAGCGGCTCGAACAGCACGAACAGCACGATGATGACGCCATAGATCGCGCCCTTGAGCCCGTTGGCGGAGGCAAAGGCCGCAACGCTGTCCTGGATATGGGCGGCACGCTCGCCGCCGGCGCCAAACGTCGCGGCAAGGCCGCCGACCATGCCGGGCACGTCGTCCTTGAGGTAAGTAAGGAACGGATCGATCATCACGATGAAGATCGCGCCGAGCACGGCGCCATGCAGGCTGAAAGTGCCGCCGATCAGGATCACGATGATGAACTCGATCGAGAGCTGCAGCGTGAACATTTCCGGGGAGATGAAGGACAGCTTGTGGGCGAACAGGCAGCCGGCAAAGCCGGTGATGGCAGCCGAAATCGCAAACGACTTCACCTTGTAGAGCGAGACGTTGATGCCCATGCTGCGCGCGGCGGTCTCGCTGTCGCGGATGGCGATGAAGGCGCGGCCCGTGGGCGAGCGCAGCAGGTTCAGCGCGCCGACGATGGTCAACACCAGCACGGCGAGGCAGAGGAAATAGAACGCCGGACTGTCGCGCGACACGGTGACCCCGAGCCATTGGATGGTCTTGACCCGCATCCCCTCATTGCCGTGGGTGACGCTCTCCCAGCGCGCCAGGATTTCCTCGACGATGAAGGCAAAGGAGATGGTGGCGATGACGAGGTAGATGCCCTGCAGCCGCAGCGCCGGAAAGCCGACGATGGCGCCGATCGCGCCGGTCAGCAGTCCGGCGGCGAGGAAGTAGACCGGAAACGGCACGTTGTACTGCTGCAGATAGGCCGAGGTGTAGGCGCCGATCGCCAGGAACGCCGCATGCCCCAGCGAGGCCTGCCCGGTAAAGCCGGTCAGGATCAGCAACGCCACGCCGACGGTGGCGTAGATGCAGACGAACACCAGCTGGCTCATGATGTAGCTGGAGAGCAGGTAAGGCGCGACGATGAGAACCGCGAACAGCGCGCCATAGGACACAACGTATCCGGAATGCGGGAACAGCCGGATGTCGTCTTCATAGTCCGTCTTGAACAGGAAGCGCATGCGGCTCAGACCTTCTTGCGCATGGGAAGGCCGAACAGGCCTTCGGGCCGCAGCAACAGCACGAGCAGCAGCACGATATAGGGCGCGACGTCCTTCCAGCCCTCCGGCAGATAGAAGCCCGCCATGCTCTCGATCACGCCGATCAGGACGCCGCCGACGACGGCGCCGGGGATCGAGCCGAAACCGCCAAGCACCGCGGCCGGGAAGGCCTTCAGCCCCAGCACCAGGCCGACATTGGAATGAATGAAGGTGATCGGCGCCAGCAGCACGCCGGCGCAGGTCGCAACCGCCGCGCTGATCGCCCAGACGATCGAGACCACGCGCTTGACCGGAATGCCCATGTAATAGGCCGCGAGCATGTTCTCGGAAGAGGCCCGCATCGCGGTGCCCAGCGTCGTCTTGTTGAAGAACAGATAGAGCAGCGCGCAGAGAATGATGGTGGCGGCGATCACCGAGAGCTTGTCATAGGCGAGCACGAGGCTCCCGATCCGCAGGACGCCCTGGCTGAACGGCGTCTCGATCTTGAAATCGTCGGTGCCCCAGATCATGCCGGCGACCGAGCGCAGGAAATAGCCGAGCCCGATGGTCGCCATGATGATGGAGAATTGCGGATAGCCCAGGATCGGGCGCACCACCAGCCGCTCCGCCAGCATGCCGAAGGCCGCCATGCAGGCGACCGCGGCGGCGAAGCCGATCCAGTAATTCAGTCCGAGGATGCCGATGAAGGTGAAGGCGAAGAAGCCGCCCAGCATCATCAAATCGCCCTGCGCGAAATTGACGACCTCGGTGGCCTTGTAGACAAGCACGAAGCCAAGCGCGATCAGGCCGTAGACGCAGCCGAGCGCAATGCCGCTGACCAACTGCTGAACGAAGTCCAGCATCGTCTCCTCCCCGGAAGCGCGCGGGCGATTCTTTTGACCGCCTTTTGCTCGCTCAGGTATCGGCCCTTTCGTGCAGGATCTGTCGCCCCGCCGAAAGACCAACGCATTCGTCCCGCCACGCATTCAGCCCAAAGGCGGAACTCCTGTCAACAAAGCGCTCATCATCCGCTCATTATCCTCTTGGCCTACGGTCGCCCTTCCGGTCTCATCCCCCTTGGCTTACCGCATTTGCGGCCCCAGATTCACGGTGGCGAAACATGTTCCGGTCCATGCTGGTGCCGGAGAACCGCGCACGAATCATCTCGGTGACATCTTCATGAAATCCGAACAGGCGGCCCTGCAGGTGCAAGGGTTAACAAAGCGTTTTGACCGGCTGGCGGTCGATGCGCTCGATCTCACCGTCCGCGCCGGCGAGTTCTATGCCCTGGTCGGTCCCAATGGCGCCGGCAAGACCACCACCTTGCGCATGGTCGCGGGCCTGCTGCGGCCCGATGCCGGATCGGTTGCGATCTTCGGCGTCGATGCGCTGTCCGATCCCGTCGCCGCCAAGCAGATCATGGCCTGGGTCTCCGACGAGCCGATGATCTATGACAAGCTGACGCCGGTGGAATATCTCGAATTCGTCGCCGGCCTCTGGGGCGTCGATCCAAAACGTTCCACGCCTGCGGCGCGCGACCTGCTGGTCTCGCTCGGGCTCGAGCCGCATCTGAACGAGCGCTGCGAAGGCTTCTCCAAGGGCATGCGCCAGAAGGTCGCACTGGCCGGGGCGCTGGTGCACGATCCAAGCCTGATCATCCTGGACGAGCCGCTCACCGGCCTCGATGCTCTGTCCGCGCGGCACGTCAAGGGGATCCTGAGCGAGCGCGTGCGCGCCGGCTGCACCGTGATCATGACCACGCATATCCTCGAGGTCGCCGAGCGCATGGCTGACCGCATCGGCGTCATTGCCGCCGGCCGCCTGGTCGCCGAGGGCACGCTCGACGAGCTGCGCGCGCAGAACGGCCACCGCAATACCAGCCTCGAAGACCTGTTCATCGCGCTGGTCGATGAGAACGCGGAAGCCGCATGAGCGGGTCGACCACGCTCACCTGGTTTGCCCGGCACGAGCTGAAGCTCGCCTGGCGCGAATGGCTTGCCATGATGACCGGCGGGCGGCGCGGACGAAAGCGCGCCGCCGCAATCGGGCTCATTGCGTTTGCGGCGCTGATGCATCTGCCGGCCTATGCGGTGATCGGGCGCTTTGCAACGCTGCAGCTGCCGCTGGACAAGACCTCGCTGATCGTCCTCACCTCGACCATCCTGCTGGCCTGGGCCTTGATGCTGTCGCAGGCGATCGAGTCGGTGACGCGAGTGTTCTACGCCCGCGCCGACCTCGACCTCATCATGTCCTCGCCGGCCAAACTGACCAACATCTTCTCGGTGCGGATCGCCGCCATCGCGCTCATGGTCACCGGCATGGCGCTGTTGTTCTCGACACCCTTTGTCGATGTGCTCGTTCTCAACGGCGGCGCACGCTGGCTGGCGGGATTCGGCGTCGTCGTCGCCATCGGCTTCTCCGCAGCGGCGCTTGCGATCGCAATTACCATTCTGCTGTTCCGCCTGATCGGGCCGGCCCGCACCCGGCTGATCGCGCAAATCGTCGCCGCCATCATCGGCGCGGGCTTTGTCATTGCGCTGCAGGTCGCCGCGATCCTCTCCTACGGCACGCTGTCGCGCTTTGCGGTGCTGACCTCGGACGCCGCGGCGGCTTTCGCACCGGGTCCGGACAGCCTGCTCTGGTGGCCGGCGCGGGCGGCGCTCGGCGACATCGAGGCGCTGCTGGCGCTGCTGGCGGCGAGCCTCGTCCTGCTCGGCGGCGTGATGGCGATCTTCTCGCCGCGCTTTGCCGATACCGCGATCGGCGCCTCCGCCCAGGCGATCACCAGCCGCCGGGGCAACAGGGCGCTGGCGTTTCGCGGCGGCTCGCGCCAGCAGGCGCTGCGGCGCAAGGAGTTTCTGCTGCTCAAGCGGGATCCCTGGCTGATCTCGCAGACCTTGATGCAGCTGCTTTACCTGGTGCCGCCGGCGCTCTTGTTGTGGCGCAGCTTTTCCGACAGCTCCGCGGCGATCGTCCTGATCACGCCGGTCGTGGTGATGGCGGCGGGCCAGCTCGCCGGCGGGCTCGCCTGGCTGACCATTTGCGGCGAAGACGCCGCCGACCTGGTCGCGACCGCGCCGCTCTCTCCGGCCGCGGTGCTGCGCGCCAAGATCGAGGTGGTGCTGATCGTGATCGGCGCGGTCTTCGCGCCCCTCGTCGCAGCGCTCGCCCTGGCCTCCCCGCTGCAGTCGGCGGTCACGGCCGTCGGCGTCGCGCTCGGCGCGGCGTCAGCGACCGCGATCCAGCTCTGGTTCCGCGTTCAGGCCCGGCGCAGCCAGTTCCGCCGGCGCCAGACCTCGTCGCGCCTCGCCACAATCGCGGAGGCCTTTTCCTCGATCGGCTGGGCCGCCACGTCGGCCCTTGCGCTGTCGCTTCCCGCTGAAGCTGCGGCCAGCGGCCTGCTGACGGCTGCGATCGTGGCCATCACCTGGAAACTCAGTCCGCGGCGCGGCTGAGCGCCTCAGGCAGGGCGCAGCGCCTTGCACTTCCCTGGCAATAAGTCATACTTGCAACCTGAGCGTGGACTTTAGCCGGGGGAAGACCATGCGTATTTCGCAGCAAAGCGGACCATTGCGCGTCAAGGCCATCGCGGGCACCCATGTCGTGCTGATGGCCCTCGACATGGACGAGGCAGCCCGCGCCGGGCTGCGCGGCTTCGCCATCAAGCGCGGCCAGGACGGTCAGCAGCAAAGCTGGCTCAGGGGAATAAAATATTTCAAGGACCTGGTGCCCGACCCGAAAGCGAAGGACGATTATCCGTCGCGGGAGCAGCCGTTTCAGACCTTTCTGTGGTCCGACTACGGCGCATCGCCCGGGACGAAATACGCCTTCACCATCATTGCCCTCTACGGCGACCTCCACGACATGGAGGAGCGCTATACGCTGAATTTCTCCATCGAGACCGAGCCTGAATATGACGATCGCGGCCAGGGCGTCTGGTTCAACCGCGGCGCGATCGCAAGCCACGCCTTCGCGACCGAATTCAACAACAAGGCCCTCACCGACGAGATGGCCAACAATGTCAGCGACGACGGCAAGCTGCTCGACAAGGAAACGCAATGGCTGTCGCGCGGCCTCGCCGAGGCCTGCCTGAAATATATCAATGACGCGAAAGCAGGCGAGGGATTGCGCGTTTGCGCCTATGAATTCACCTATCTGCCGGTGCTGCTCGCGCTCAAACGCGCGCATGATCGTGGCGTCGATGTCGAGATCATCTATCACGACACCAAGAAGGACAAGGATCCGAACGTCAAGGCGATCCAGGACGCCGGGCTTCCGGACGCCATCGTGCATCCCCGCACGCGCACGGCGATCCCGCACAACAAGTTCATCGTGAAACTATCAGGCGGAAAGCCGCAGAAGGTATGGACGGGCTCGACCAATTTCACCAATTCCGGCTTCTACGGCCAGACCAATGTCGCCCATGTCACCGCAGACGGCGCGACCGCCAAGACCTATCTCGACTACTGGACCGAATTGAAGAACGATCCTCCGCACAAGGAGGCGCTTGCGAACGCGATCGGCCTGACGCCCAATCCGCCCAATGCGATCGCCGCATCGTCCACCGTGCCGTTCTTCTCGCCGCGCATCGCTGACAACATGCTCGACTGGTACGGCGAGCGCATCGACGATGCCGGCTCGCTGGCGATGATGACGATCCCGTTCAACGTCGCGCCCAGGATCCTTGCCGCGCTCGACAAGGCGGGCGATGCGATGCGGCTCGTCATCCTCGAGGATACGCCGACAAAGGACGTCACCGACGCCGAGAAGCGCAACCGCGGCAAGCTGGTGTTTTCCAACGGCGCGATCATCGGCAAGACCTTCATCAAGTACAAGACGGGCATCGGCGGCGCCAAGGTGGCGCCGATCCCGAACACCGACCTCGACAAGTGGTTCATCGATGAGGAGCTCGACCGGCCGACCAATGCGGGCCATGTGTTCTTCGTCCACGCCAAGGTGCTGATCGTCGATCCGCTCTCGGACGACCCCTTGATCTGCTCCGGATCGGCGAATTTCTCGGCTAACTCGCTGACGGCCAATGACGAGAACATGCTGCTGATCCGCGGCGACAAGCGCGCGGCCGACATCTACATGACCGATCTCGACCGCATCTTCCGGCACTTCTACGCCCGCGACATCATCAATTCGCTGGCGGCATCGGGCAAGAACGAAGACTGGCTGCTGCTCGACACCACCGACAATTGGATCAAGCCGAACTTCCAGGACGGCACCTACAAGAACAACCGCCGCCTTCTGTTCTTCCCCGCAAAGCCGCCCAAGCCGTGGAGCGGCGCCGCGAAGGGCGATACGAATCCGTTCGCCGACGAAGATCAGCGGGCGGAGGCTGCGCGCGAGGCCCGGAACGAAAAAGCCAGGGCCCGGCGCGCCGGCGGCGGCGCAACTGCCAAGAAAGCGCCCGCGAAAGCGGCGACGGGATCGAAGAAGGCCAAGGTTACGAAGAAGGTTACGAAGAACGTTGCCAAGAAGGCCGCGAAGAAGTCCGCAAAGAAGACTCCCAAGAAGGCAAGGAAAGCCGCCAAAGCGGTGAAGAAGGCCAGGACGACGAAGACGGCCAAGAAAGCCGGTGCGAAGAAAGCCACCGCGAAGAAGGCCGGAAAAGCAACCCGCAAGGCGGCAAAACGTCGGAGCTGAAACCGCCCGATTCAGCCGCGGATCAGCTCCAGCACCGCGGCCGAAAACGCCTCCGGCTCCTCCTGCGGCAGGTTGTGCCCGGCGCGCGGAATGACAAGGTGGCGGCGGGGGCCGGCGAACTTTGCCGCTTGCGCCACGCCGTCGGTCGCGGGCACGACGCCGTCGGCATCACCGTCGAGCGTGATTGACGGCACCGTGATCGGCGGCAGCGCGGCGAGCCGGCGCTGAATGTCGCCATAGCGCGGGTCGCCGTCGGCAAGCCCGTAGCGATGCCGGTAGCTGTGGATCGCGACGTCGACATAATCAGGATTGTCGTGCGCCGCTGCCGTGCGCTCGAAAGCCTCGGGGTCGAACTGCCAGTTCGGCGACCATTGCCTCCAAAGCAGGTTCGCGATCTCGCGCCGGTTGGCGGCCAGCCCCGCCCGGCCGCGCTCGGTCTGGAAATACCATTGATACCAGTAGGCCAGCTCCTGCTTCACCGACGCCGGCCGCAATGCGTTGGCAATATCCTGGATCAGATAGCCGTTGACCGAGACGAGGCCGCTGCAGCGCTCCGGCCACAGCGCAGCCCCGATACAGGCCGCGCGGCCGCCCCAGTCATAGCCGGCAAACACCGCACGCGGAATCGCGAGCACATCGATCAGCGCGATCAGGTCCGCTGCGATCGCCGCCTGCTCGCCCGAGCGCGGCGTCGCGGCATCGCGAAAGCGCGTCGGCCCATAGCCGCGCAAATACGGCACGATGACGCGGCAACCTTGTTCCGCAAGCAAAGGCGCAACATCGACATAGGAATGGATGTCATAGGGAAAGCCGTGCAGCAGCACGACCGCCGGGCCGTCGAGAGGCCCCGCCTCGTAGTAGGCAATGGTCAGCACGCCCGCATCGACGAAACGCAGCGGCTCCAGCCGCCTGGACGAAGATGCGCGCTCTGCCATGGTGTCCGCCTCCCGGTCGGCCGCCTGCGCGGCGGTCCTGACATTGTGTTGATTGAGGTGATCATAGTGCTTCCTCCGGTTCGGCGATACAGTTTTGGGCTCGCGGGAGAAGCCACTGCATGCTGCGCCCTGTTTCCGCCGTCATCGCCCTGCTGGGCCTTTTCATCACAGCCGCCGCGGCAGAGGATGTGCAGCGCAGCGAATGCCTGGCGGTCGCGCAAGGCGGCCCGCGCGCCACGCCGGTCGGGCTGCGGCAACCTGCCGCCGCGACCGACGAGGTGACGATCACCTATGGCGGGCATTCCACCTATTTCATCGACACGCCCGGCGGCGTGCGCATCGCGACCGACTATAGCGGCGCCTACCAGATTGGCCGGCTGCCCGATGTCGTCACCATGAACCGGGCCCATTCCACCCACTACACGTTGTTTCCCGACACGCGCATTCCCCATGTGCTGCATGGCTGGCGCGACGACGGGCAGCCGGCGCAGATCTCGGAGCGGATCGGCGACGTCTTCATCCGCAATGTCACCACCGACATTCGCCGCCATTTCGGCGACACCTCCGGCACCGACATGATCAAGGACGGCAACTCGATCTTCATTTTCGAGGTTGCCGGCCTCTGCATCGGGCATCTCGGGCATCTGCACGTCAAGCTCGACGACAGCCATTTCGCGGCGATCGGCCGGCTCGACATCGTGATGGTGCCGATCGACGGCACCTACACCATGTCGCTCGACGGCATTTCCGACATCACCCGCCGTCTGCGCGCCGCGATCGTGCTGCCGATGCATCGGTTCGCGACCCCGCTGGACGAATTCATGGAACGCATCGGCAAGCAGTTCGAGATCGATGTGCGCAGCGAGCGGACGTTGAGGATTTCCCGCGAAACCTTGCCGCCGACGCCTACGGTCATCATCCTCGACGGGGTCTAGGCGCCGGGCGCAATTTCCTCCAAGTCGCAGGCCGCGGCCCGTGTTGATCTCCCCGCAGAGGAGACCGACATGAACACCGTCAAGACCGACTTCCGCACAGTGTTGCACGCAGACGGCCCCGATCCCGCACGCGTCGAGGCGCTGCAGCTCTATGGACGCTTGGTGGGAAGCTGGGAGGCCGAGATCACCGCGCATGGTGCCGACGGCAGCGGCCACGAGGCCAGCGGCGAAATCCATTTCGGCTGGGTGCTGCAGGGCCGCGCCATCCAGGACGTCTGGATGATCCCGCGCCTTGCCGAACGCAACACCGCGCCGGCCTTTCCGATCGCAGGCCACTGGTACGGCACCACGCTGCGCATCTACGACCCGACCATGGAAGCGTGGCGCATCTACTGGATCGATCCTGCGACCAACGTGTTCCGCCAGCAGATCGGACGCGCGAAGGGAGCGGATATCGTCCAGGAGGGCACGACGGACACCGGGGCGCACACCCGCTGGAGCTTCACCAGGATCACGCCGGATTCCTTCCATTGGCTCGGCGAAGGCAAGCCGCCGGGCGCCACCGATTGGCGGCTTGTCACGGAAGTGCGCGCGAAACGCCGGCAGTCCTGATATCGTCGAACAGCCCGAGCACAAGGGCGCCAATATGTCAGGGAGTGAAGCCGATGGCTGCGAGCACGGTGCCGATGTCAAAGAGCGGACTCTATGCCGATCCGCGCGACGACTGGCTCGCGCTGCACGACGAGGCGATCATCGAGCCCGGCCTCCCCATCGTCGATCCGCATCATCATCTGTGGGACCGCGGCGGCCAGCGCTACCTGATCGAGGAGATGGCAGTGGACATTGCAAGCGGCCATAACGTCGTCGCCACCGTTTATGTCGATTGCCGCTCGATGTACCGCGCCCGGGGTCCAGAAGCGCTCCGCCCGGTCGGGGAGGTCGAGTTCGCCAACGGCGTTGCTGCCATGAGCGCGAGCGGCGGCTACGGCAAGGCGCAGATCTGCGCCGGCATCGTCAGCCATGTGAACCTCCTGCTCGGCGAGGCGGCAAGAGGCGTGCTGGAAGCCGAGGTCGCCGCCGGCGGTGGCCGCTTTCGCGGCATCCGCCATTCCTCGGCCTGGGACGCCGACCCCGACATCGCCGGCATGTACGCGACGCGGCCGCAGGGCCTGCTGCTCGATCCCACCTTCCGCAAGGGTTTTGCGCAGCTTGCACCACTTGATCTCAGCTTCGACGCCTGGCTGTTTCATCCCCAGATCGGCGAGCTCGTCGAGCTCGCCCGGACCTTTCCCGACACCCAAATCGTGCTCGACCATTGCGGCGGCCCCGTCGGCCTCGGCCGCTTTGCCGGCCGGCGCGAGGAGACGTTTGCGGTCTGGAAGGCGTCGATCCTGGACATCGCCAAATGCCCGAACGTGGTTGTCAAACTCGGCGGCCTTGGGATGCGGCTCTTGGGTTATGACTTCCACGAGCGGCCGAGGCCGCCTTCGTCCGAGGAGCTCGCCGCCGCATGGCGGCCTTATATCGAAACCTGCATCGAAGCGTTCGGCCCCAGGCGCGCGATGTTCGAAAGCAATTTTCCGCCGGACAAAGGCCAGTGCAGCTACCTGGTGATCTTCAACGCCTTCAAGCGCATCGCGGCGCGGTATTCCGAAGACGAGAAGACCGCGTTGTTCTCGCGGACGGCGGCAGACGTGTACCGGATTGATCTCTCTTAGCTGAGCATGATCATGTCGGAAGGCCGCGATGCGCGTCTCCGGATCATGCTGTCCTAGCCCGCGCCCATCAGGGTTGCGGCCTTCTGGCCGCCGGTCGGGATCAGCATCCGCCTGATCTTGCCCATCGCACGCACCGCAAAGCCGAGCCAGAGCGGCTGGGTCTTGCGGCAGAAGGCGAGCTTCTTCACATGACCCTCGACATGCCATTTGGCATGGGCGCCGTCCTTGAAGAAGATGACGTCGCCCGGGCCGTATCGGGTCGGACGCATGGTGTCGTTCTCGAGCACGATCGAGCCTTCCAGGATCAGGATCGTCTCGTCGACGTCATAATACCAGTTGAACCTGCCCTCGGTGCAGTGCCAGACCAGCGTGGTCGCGGTGCGGTCGGCGCTCCTCGACAGCATGCGGGCGCTCGCCACCGGCTTTCCGTCGATGATCCAGGACGGCTCGATCGGTTGCGGCGTTAGTTCAATGTTAAGATTGCCGATTTCGATCAGCCCACGCATCGCTCAGCCCCCGCTCATGACAAGCCGCTCGCCGTCGGACATCGAGGCGGCCGCTTTTGCTCAAGACTAGCTGAACACTTTTAAGGGTCTCCTTGCAAAATGCATAAAATGCCGCGGAAAGCGGCGCTCACACCTGCCTGTCGCAATGATGGACGCTATTCCTCGTCGCTGCCGGGCGTCCGCCGCAGCATGAAATGGCCGAATGCCGAGGCGATCGGCTTGGTCGGATCGTCCTGCCAGGCCTGCGCCTCGAAGGCGACGACGCGCCGGCCCTGCTTGACGATCGACACCGTGGCATAGCTGTCGAGCGCGCGGCCCGAGCGGAGATAATTGATGGTGAGACCGATCGGCTTCGGCCAGGCGGCGGCGCCGAGTTCGCGCGTGACGCCGACGATCGCCGTGGTCTCGAGAAAGGCGCCGGTCATGCCGCCGTGGATGGCGGGCAGGATCGGGTTGCCGATGATCCTTGGCGAGAACGGCATCACCAGCGTGCCGCCATCACCGAGGCGAATGCCGAGACAACGGGAAAACGGGCTGTTGGCAAACGGGCTGGCAGGATCCTCGGGCGCCTCGAGCACCGGCGGCGGGCCATCGAGGCTCGGCCTGTCCTTGAGCATGTTGGTGCGGTTGGCGCCGATCATGAAGCAGGCGGTTGCGGTCGCGACCGGATCGTCCTCCGTATCGTGATAGGCCGTCGCACGCACGAAGGCGATGAAGCGGGTGACGCGGGTGCACCTGGAATGCGCCTTGATGTCGAGCCCGGGCGTCGCCGGCTTCTGGTAGTCGATGCGCAGGTCGAGCGTGGCAATCGCCCGCGAGCCGTCGAGCGCGAGCTGCACGGCCATGCCGCAGCTCTCGTCCAGCATCGCCGTGACCACGCCGCCATGCAGGACGCCGGTCGAGGTGTCGCCGACAAAAACGGGGCGGTAGGGCAGGCTCGACCAGGCTTCGCCGGCCGCCGCACGATCGAGCGTCAGGCCGCTGATGGCACCATAGACCGAGCGGCGGCGTTTGATGGCCGCGGTGAGTTCGTCGAACGTGAGGGGTTCGCTGGGGATCGATGTATCGGACATGGGAGGGATGTTTAGCCCGTAGCGGGTAGGATGGGTAGAGCGAAGCGAAACCCATCATCGTGCCTTTCCCCGCCGAGGCGATCGGTTCGCCTGCGCTCCACCCATCCTACGCCGACCCGCCGCTAAGCCGCGCCTAAGGTTTCCGGCCTAGCAAACGAGCCGACGGCCTCGCAGGTTTTGGCCCAGCGCGCGGCGTCACTTCACATCAACTCCGCTTGAGCACGAACATGCAGCCTCAATTGAACCGCCGCGACTGTTCAAACGTTGACCTCCTCAGTTGGACACTGGACATCCCACGTGAATGACATCAGCACGCAAAATGACCTCCGCAAGCAACATGCCCTGAGCAAGGTTCCGGAAGTCACGCTGGTCTTCTGGATCATCAAGATCGCCGCCACCACACTGGGCGAGACCGGCGGCGACACCGTCACCATGACGCTCGACTGGGGCTACCTGGCGGGGAGCGCGTTGTTCCTCGCGGCATTGATCGTGCTGGTCGCCGCGCAGATCGCGGCAAGGAAATTCCATCCCCTGCTCTATTGGGCGGCGATCGTCGCATCCACCACTTTCGGCACCACCATGGCCGATTTCGCCGACCGCTCGCTCGGCATCGGCTACACCGGCGGCTCGACCTTGCTGGCGCTGCTGCTGGCCGCGACGCTCATGCTGTGGCGCCTCTCGCAAGGCACGGTCGACGTCAACACCGTGGCAACGCCGAAGGCCGAAGCTTTCTACTGGGCCGCGATCACCTTTTCTCAAACCCTCGGCACGGCGCTCGGCGACTGGATCGCCGACACCGGCGGGCTCGGCTACGAAGGCGGCGCGCTGGTGTTCGCAGCCGGCCTCGTCGCCGTCGTGCTGCTCTATTACTTCACCGGCACGTCGCGCGTGCTGTTGTTCTGGGCGGCCTTCATCCTGACGCGGCCACTGGGTGCCACGGTCGGCGATTTCCTCGACAAGCCGGTCAGTGCCGGCGGCCTCGCGATGAGCCGGCCGCTGGCCTCGGCCGCGATTGCCTTCTTTATCATCATCTGCGTGCTGGTGCTGCCGCAGCGCGCCGGCCGGCATCCCGGCGCGAGCGCAGCCGCGCCTGCTCGAAATTGAACGCTCCACGGTCACATTTTCTTCGCTCCGGCACGGCAAAGTCGCCTGACCGGCGCCTTTTAAATGCAACCTTCAAGGATCCCCCATGCGACTTTCTTTGCTGACCATCGCCCTGTTGTCGACCATCGCGGTGGCGCAGGCGGGCGAAACGCCCGCGCCCGCCAATGCCAAAGTGTATTTCATCAATTTGAAGGACGGCGACACCGTCACCTCGCCGGTGACCATCCGCTTCGGCCTGTCCGGCATGGGGATCGCGCCGGCCGGCACACAAGTGGCGGATACCGGCCATCATCATCTCCTGATCGACACCACGCTCGAAGGCGATGCGCTGAACGAGGCGATCCCGATGGACGAGCATCACTTGCATTTCGGCAAAGGCCAGACCGAAGCGAACGTCACGCTGTCGAAGGGCAGCCACACGTTGCAGCTCGTGCTCGGCGACTGGAGCCACATCCCGCACAAACCGCCGGTGATGTCGGAGCGCATCACGGTGAATGTGGATTAGCGGGAGGTGCGCTCCGTCTCCCCGCCCTTCGCGGGGAGAGGGTTGGGGTGAGGGGCTGCTTCCGCAGATTCGGAAATCGAGGAGCTCGCGGTGAGTCGCCCTCACCCGGATTGCATCTACCGATGCAATCCGGCCTCTCCCGCAAGCGGGGCGAGGCAAATCGAATCCGTGGATAAAGACTACAGCGTAACCACCGTCACTTCGCCCACTCACCCTTCCTGAACACCGGGACGCGACGGCCGTCGGCATGAACGCCGTCGATGTCGGTCTGATCGGAGCCGATCATCCAGTCGATGTGGATGAGGCTCTGGTTGCCGCCTTGGGCCACGATCTGCTGCTGGGTCAGCTTGTCGCCATTCACGAAGCACTTGGAGTAGCACTGGCCGAGCGCGATGTGGGAGGCGGCGTTCTCGTCGAACAGGGTGTTGAAGAACAGCAGCCCGCTTTTCGAGATCGGCGAGGAATGCGGCACCAGCGCCACTTCGCCGAGCCGGCGCGCGCCTTCGTCGGTGTCGAGCACCTTGCTCAGGACCTCCTCGCCGCGGCTGGCGCGCGCCTCGACGATGCGCCCCTCCTCGAACTTCACCGCGATGTTGTCGATCAGCGTGCCCTGGTAGGACAAGGGCTTCGACGACACCACATGGCCCTCGACGCGGCGGCAATGCGGCGTGGTGAAGACCTCCTCGGTCGGGATGTTGGCATTGCAGATGATGCCGTTCTTGGCCCGCGACGCGCCGCCTTCCCATTCATGACCGTCTGCGAGCCCAATGGTCAGGTTGGTGCCGGGACCCGTGTAATGAAGCGCCGCAAATCGCTGGCCGTTCAGCCATTCGGTGCGCTCGCGCAGGATGGCGTTGTGCGACTCCCAGGCGGACAGTGCGTCGGCGCGATCGACCCGCGAGGCCGCAAAGATCGCGTCGGCGAGCTTGGCGACCGCGACGTCTTCCGGTTCCTCCGGAAACACCTGCTTGGCCCAGGACGGGCTCGGATAGGCGATGATGTTCCAGTTGGTGTCGAAATTGACGATCTTCTCCAGGGCCGGCTGGTAGGCCATGGAATTGGCCTTGGAAGCGCGGGCCACCTTCACCGGATCCTCGCCCGACAGCAGCATCGGGTTGTCGCCGACGATGGCGAGCCGCGCGGTGTTGTTGCCGAACGCCTCCGCCATCCCCTTGTAAAGCCAGTTGGCAGCATGATCGAAGCCGGCATCATGGCCGTAGCGGTAGCGCGCCAAGGTCACGGTCTCGTCGGAGAGGATCGGCGTGACGATGCCGGCGCCCGCCTTGTAGGCATGTTCGGCAATCTTGCGCACCAAGGGCAGCGCGACCGCAGGCGCGGTCAGGAGCAGATCCTGCCCCTCGCGCAGGCGCAAGCCGACCTTGATCGCGACTTCGGCGAGACGGTCGAGCTTGACGGGGTCGATGGTGGACGGATGGCGCGGAGATTCGGTCATATGTGGGTTGGCCTGTTGTTGAAGTCCGTTCAAATATAGTGCGATTGGGCCGCGTTGGAAGCGCCATGAGGGCAGACCGGGGTTTTACCGCTGTCGCGCCTCTCGCGGGCTGGCAAGCGGAACGCCGCCGCCCCCGCCGCGCTCACGATGCCGGCATCGCAAACCGCAGCCGGACTTTCAGCCCCGGCGTATTGTCGCACATTTCGATGCTGGCGCCATGAAGACGAGCCACCGCCGCGACCAGGCTGAGACCGAGGCCGTGGCCCGGCGTGTAGCGGCTCTGCTCGAGCCGATAGAAGCGCTTGAAGACATGCTCGTGCTCGCAGGGCGGGATGCCGGGCCCATCATCGGTGATCGAAACCACCGGCTGGCCGTCCATGACATCGCAGGCAACGACGACCTCGCCGCCGGCGCGGCCATGCTTGAGCGCATTGTCGACGAGATTGGCGATGGCATCGAAGATCAGGTCGCGGTCGCACGTCGCGAGCACCTCGCGATCGCCCGCAAGTGCCAGCCTCGTGCCGTACTGCTCCGCCGCGGCATCGTACAATTCGACGACCTCGCCTGCAATCTCGACCAGGTTGACGGTGCGGAAGCCGCCCTGGCGGGCCTGGGTCTCGATCTGCGCGATGCGCACGATGGACGCAAAGATGCGCAACACGGCATCGAGATCGGCGATGGTGTCGCCGATCAGCGCCTGGTCGCTCTCCGCCGCGCGCGCGCCGAGATAGGCCTTCTCGAGCCGGCCGCGCATCCGCGTCAGCGGCGTCCGCAGATCATGCGCGACATTGTCGCTGACCTGCTTGACCTCGCCCATCAGGGTCTGGATGCGGTCCAGCATCTGGTTCAGGTTTTCGGCAACGCGGTCCCATTCGTCATGGCTGCCGCGCAAGGGGATGCGCTGGTCGAGGCCGCTGGCCATGATGGCGCGACTGGTGGCGTTGATCTGCTCGATCCGTCCCACGGTGCGGCGGGTCACCAGCACGCTCGCCATGGCGGCAAGCGTGAAGATCAAAACGGCGCCGGAGATGACGGCGAGCTTGATCGAGGCCGCAAAACTGTCGAGGTCGCTGATATCCAGCCCGGCCAGGAGGCGGTCGCCGTTCGGAAATGTCTGCACGATCGCGCGCAGCAGCGGCTCGCTCGTTGCCCCGGGTGCGGTCCTGGCTCCGCGAAATTCGATCCATCCTGCGGGCCCGACCGCAGCCTGCGGCCACTGCCTGAGATTGCCGGCCAGCACGTGCTGCCGTGGGTCGACGAGCAGGTAGACGTGATCGGCAAAGCTTGGGTCGGCGAGGTGCCGGCCGATCAGCGCCATCAAGCCGTCGCGCCCCGCGCTTTCATAGGCTTTCGCCAGGCTCGCAACCTCGGTGGTGATCTCGCGGTCCGAGCGGCCGCGGACATAGGAGGTGGTCGAGAGATAGACATAGGCGAAGATCGCCGCCGTGATGATGCCAAAGGTGCCGATCGCGATCAGCGCGAGCCGAAAGGTCGACGACGCGAGGGTCTTGGCCAGCAGCATCTTAGCCGGGTGCACGGAGGCGATACCCGACACCGCGGACCGTGTGGATCAGCGGATAGGCCTGCTGGTCGTCGACCTTGCGACGCACGCGCCCGACATAGACGTCGATGATGTTGGTCGAGGGATCGAAATGCAGGTCCCAGACATGCTGCAACAGCATCGCGCGCGACACCACGCGGCCTTCATTTCGCACCAGATATTCGAGCAGCTGAAATTCCTTCGGCAGCAGCATCAGCTCCTTGCCGCGCCGGCTCGCGGTACGCGAGATCAGGTCGATCGCGAGATCGCCGACGCGCAGGATGGTTTCCTTGGCGACCGTCTCGCTGCGGCGGAGCAGCGCCTCCAGCCGCGCCAGCAGCTCGACGAAGGAGAACGGCTTGACCAGGTAATCGTCGCCGCCGGCACGCAAGCCGCGCACGCGATCGTCGACCTCGCCGAGCGCGCTGATGATGAGGAAGGGCGCGGCGATGCCGTCATCGCGCAGCTGGCGCATCACCGCGAGGCCGTCGATATCGGGCAGCATGCGGTCGATCGTGATCACGCCATAGTCATGCGACGCCGCGCGGTTCAGCGCCTCGCTGCCCGTTGTCGCGAGGTCGACCAGATAGCCGCTGGTCGCGAGCTGCTCGGTGAGCTGGCCGGCGGTTTCCGGATCGTCCTCGACGACGAGAATGCGGCGGTGACCTCCCGTCATGAGTTGTCTCGCAAGGATTGTCTGTCCCGAGGATCGCCACCAGCCTATGGCATTGGCGAGGCAAGCGCGCCGGTGGCGATCATCACAATGATGTGGGCCCCGGACCTAGTAGTAGCCGGAGTCTCCGCAGACATCGACCCACTGCGCTCCATACGCCGTCCACACTTGTCGATAGCAGCTATCGTAGCCGTAGTCGTAATAGGGCGCGCCAAAGAAGAAGGCGAAGCGGCGATGATGGAAGCCGTGGTGGAAGTGCGCGAAGTGCGGCCCGAACGCGCCATGCCCAAAGTGCGGCCCGGCGAAGCGCGAGGCGCCAAATCCGGGACCAGCGAATCCCGGACGACCAAATCCGGGCCCCGGGCCGATAGCGGCAAAATGCGCGCCACCCATTCCGCCGGCGCGCATGCCGCCGCCACCCCATCCGCCGCCCATGCCGCCATGCATGCCGCCTCCCATGCCACCGTGCATGCCGCCGCCACCTCCCATGCCGCCACCGCCATGGCCGCCGCCTCCGCCACCACCACCCCCGCCGCCTCTGGCGAAGGCCGGCGCCGCAAGCGCAAGCGCAACGGCGAGCGTGCCCGCGATCAGCGATTTTGCAAACTTGTGGTCCATCCGAGTTCTCCTCTGTCGAGCCGCGAGCATTGATGCCGCTGCGTGAGGAGATCAGGAGACCGAAGTCGCGAGGGCACTTCAAATGACAAATGGGCCAGATTCTGACATCGAAGTTAGCGTCACGCGTACAGCGGCGTTCGCGAGCCACAATCGTGCTCGCGCGTGTCGGCGTGAGGCGTCATCGCGTTTTTGTTACGACGTGGTCCAGGCAAAGGCGTCCACCTCGTGGCGGCGGCCGAGCATGAAGGCGTCGGCGACGAGTTGCAGCGGGGCCAGATCGACATCGCTCTCGCCATTGCGCACAAGCTCGACAAAACGGCTATAGAGCAACCGATAGGACTGCTTCTTCTCGTCGACGAGCACCTCGTCACCATCCACAAGGCGTGAACCGCCGCCGGAGAGCACGACAGGTCCCCTGTCCGTCTCGAAGCGTATCTCCCAGGCGTGATTTTTGGTCTCGCGGAAATCGAAGCTCGCATGGATCGGAAGACCCAAGCTATCCGAGAGCTCGAGCGCGGCGGCAATGGGACATGCGCGGTTGGCAGGAACCTCGAGGCTCGCCGCGGTCACGAATAATGGCTGCGGCAGGATGCGGGTCAGGATCGACAGCGCATTGATGCCGGGATCGAACACGCCAAAGCCGCCGGGCTCGAAGATCCAGTCCTGGCCGGGATGCCAGACACGCACATCCTCCCTCCAGTTGATGGCGACGCGTGCCAGCCTGCGCTCGGCGAGCAGACGCCGCGCCGGCTCGACCGCCGGCGAGAAGCGCGCATGCCAGCTTTGAAACAGGGTGCGATCGGCCTCGCGCGCCGCCGCCAGCAACGGCGTGATTTCGGTCACCGCTCGCGCCGGCGGCTTTTCCATGAACACATGCTTTCGCGCAGCGAGTGCGATGGTGGCCTGGGCGCGGCGGATTTGCGGCGGCGTGGCGAGCGCGACTGCATCGATCTCGGGACCATCGCAGAGCAGCGCCTCCAGCGAACGAAAATGCGGCACATCCGCGGCGACCGGATTGGGATCGGCCATGGCCACCAGCCTCACGCCGTCGGTTGCGGCGATTGCCGGCACATGCTGGTCATGCGCGATCTTGCCGAAGCCAACGATCGCCAGTCGAAGCTCGCTCACTGTCAGTCCTTTGATTCGATTGAGTTGCCTGAAACGGCGGGATGAGGGTCGTCAGAATACCCGCCGCGGCGCCGCTTCGCCACCGGCAAGCGGCCCGAGCGCGCAAATCATTGCACGGCGCAGCACCGGATTTGACCCCGGGCACAATCGGCGAACGCCTGGTTTCAGAGGTCCGCTTGGCTTTGAACCCAAAAGACGCAGGCCTCGACCAAAGGCGCGGCAGCGGTCACCCCGACCACTGTTGTGGGATGACGCGCCCGCCTCGGCCTCGGCCGGAGCCGGCGCCTGGAGCGACGCCGCGCCAATGCGGAGATTGACCATTTCAACGGACGATCTTCCTGACCATCTGGACGATCGAACACGCTTCGAGCTGTGGCGCGACACCTATTGCGAATGGGTGCTCGCAACCGACCTGCATCGCCTGGACGACGGCCCCTTCACGGGCTGGTGGGACTTTGCCGGGATACGCAACCTGCTGCTTGCGCGCTTCCAGGGTTCGCGGCACTCCATCACACGGACGACGCAGCAGGTCTCGGCCTTCCCGCAGGAGCGCTACTTCTTGTGCTTCAACCTGGCCCCGACCGCGTTCTCCGTCTCCAGGTCCGGACGGAAGGAGACGGTCGACACCGACCGGGCCCTGCTGTTCAGCGGCATGGAGGCTTTCTCCTGCCATGGCGTGCAGAGCTGGATGAGTGTCGGGATTCCGAAGCCGGTGCTGCAAAGGCTGGTCCCCGATGTGGAGAACATCGCGGCCTGCGGGCTGGACGGCACCTCGCCCGCGCTCGATCACCTCAAGCGCTATATCGGCCTGTTGATGGAGCCAGGCGCGCTGGCCGACGACCCGGTGCTGACCGAGCATGTCGAGGCGACCATATGCGATCTCGTTGCGCTTGCGCTCGGTGCGGCCGAGAACAATGCCGCTTTCGCGCGTCTGCGCGGCCTGCGTGCCGCGCGCTGCGCGGACATTCTGCGCGAGATTGCGAGCTGTTTTGCCGACCCCGCCTTCTCGATTCGGATGGTTGCCGGCAAGATCGGCGTCTCGCCGAGCTATGTGCAGCAGCTGTTGCGCGAGACCGGGGTCAGCCTGTCCGAACGCGTGCTCGAGCTGCGCATGCAGAAGGCGCGCCGCATGCTCGCCGATCGCCGCAACGACCACCTGAAGGTCAGCGAGATCGCATTTGCCTGCGGTTTCAACGAAACCTCCTATTTCAACCGCTGCTTTCGCCGCCGCTTCGGCGATACGCCGCTCAACTATCGCAGCGAGGGCGGCCAGACGGCTCGGCTCTAGAAATCGAGCACCAGACGATCGGATTCCGGCCCCGCGACGCAGGTGATCAAAAAGCGCTCGCGCTCATAGTTCTCCGGCGAGACTCCGCATGAGGCGCGCAGCCTCGGCAAGCAGAAGGCCGACGTGCTGGTCGTGGTGGCGCAGACCGGCGGAGCATGAGGCGATATCGCCTCAGGGCGCGGCTCACGCCCGGCAAATCACGCCCGGCAGGTCAGCCCGCCATCGACCACCAGCTCGATGCCGGTGACGTAGCGCGATTCGTCGGAGGCCAGAAACAGCGCGGCGTTGGCGACGTCCCAGGCATCGCCCATATGGCCCATCGGCACCTGCGCGTCGCGGGCGCGCCACATCGCCTCGACATCGCCCTTGGCGTAGCTGTGGGCGAGGCCGGCGGAATGCTCGACCATCGGCGTCTTCATCAGGCCGGGCAGGATGACGTTGACGCGGACATGCTTGGGCGCAAACTCGACCGCGGTGGTCCGCGTCATCTGGTTCATCGCCGCCTTGCTGGCACCGTAGCTGACATAGGAGATGCCGACCTGGCGGATCGAGGCGATGGACGAGATATTGATGATGGAGCCGCCGCCCTGGTCGATCATGACCGGGATGACGTGTTTCATGGCGAGATAGGCGCTCTTCAGATTGACCGCGAAGACGCGGTCCCATTCGGCCTCGGTCACCTCCACCACGCTGCCCATCTCGGCGATGCCGACATTGTTGTGGAGAACGTCGATGCGGCCATAGGCCTTCCGGCACGCCGCGACCATGGCTTCGACCTCGGCCGCGCGCGAGACGTCGGCTGCGAAAGCGGTGGCCTTGCCGCCTTCGCCGCCGATGATCTTGACGGTCTCTTCCGCGGCCGCCGGGTTGCGGTCGACACAGAACACCTGCGCGCCCTCGCGCGCAAAGGTCACCGCGGTCGCCTTGCCATTGCCCCAGCCCGGCCCGATCGAGCCGGCGCCCACCACCAGTGCCGTCTTGCCCTTGAGCCGACCCATCGCTTCTCTCCCTTGCCGTTTCTTCTCACAGTGCCTGCCTTCGCCTACGGGGCGGCCACTCGTCAAGCCGGTCGAACGTGCAACGATCCCGCCGGTTTCGCACTGGCAACGGCCGAATTCACCGCGTAGTGTGGCGCCGGAGCCGGCCCGTTCAAGAGGCCGGCCATTCGGGAGAAACGCCTCATGCCTGCCAATCGCTTTGTCCGCGTGTCGTTGTCGGCCGCCCTCTTGCTCTGCGGCACCAGCCTGCTCAGCTCGACATTCGCCAAGCCCTTCATGATCGTCGGCCTGGACGAGAAGACCGTGTGGGACGATGACGGCAAGCCGATCCTCTCGCTCCCCGGCAAGGACCAGGTCCTGATCGTCGACCTCGCCAATCCAGAAAGCCCGAAGATCGTGGCAAGCCTGCCGCTGAAGAACTCGGTGGTGGGACCGCCCGTCAACGTCGACATCGATCCCTCCGGCTCGGTCGCACTGGTCGCCGATTCCGTCGACGTCACCAAGGACGGCGACGCGCTGAAGCAGGTGCTCGACAACAAGATCTACGTCATCGACCTGAAGGCGAACCCGCCCAAGCTCGCCGCCACCATCACCGGCGGCAAGCAGCCGTCGGGCCTGAGCTTCAGCCCCGACGGCAAGATGGCGCTGGTCGCCAACCGTGGCGACAACTCGATCAGCGTGCTCTCGGTCGACGGCACCGACGTCAAGATCACCGACACGGTGCAGATGCCCGACAGCGTCTCGCAGGTGGTGTTCACCCCGGACGGCAAGCGCGCGCTGACCACGCGCTTTCCGATGCACAAGCTGTCGCTGCTCGATATTGCGAACGGCAAGGTGACCTATAGCAAGATCGACCTGCCGACCGGGCAATGGCCCTACAATGTCGTGGTCTCGCCCAACGGCAAGCTCGCGCTCACCTCCGACAATGGCGGGGCCGGCTCTTCCGACGGCAGCGTCGACACCACGAGCGTGGTCGACCTCGAGGCCAACCCGCCGCGCATCATCGACCGCGTCGTGGTCGGCGACGGCCCGGAGGGACTCGCGATGAGCCCGAAGGGCGATCTTGCGGTCGCCGCGATCCTGCGCGGCTCCAACATGAAGAAGGCGTTCTTCTATCAGAAGAACGGCAGCCTCTCGATCCTCAGGATCGACGGCAAGAAGGTGACCAAGACCCAGGACATCGAGGTCGGCGGACTGCCCGAGGCGGTGGTCTTCACGCCCGACGGCAAATATATCCTGGCCGGAAATTTCCTCAGCCAGGATTTCTCGATTCTGAAGGTCAACGGCACCCGGGTCACCGACACCGGCAAGCGCTTCAAGGTGCCGGGCCATCCCGCCTCGGCGCGGATGGGGCATTAATCGATCTGGAGTGCGGATCTCTATCCGCGGTCTGCTCCGCCTCGCCCCGCTTGCGGGGAGAGGCCGGATTGCATCGGAGATGCAATCCGGGTGAGGGGGACTCTCCGCGAGTTCAGGGCGTCGATAGAGCCCCTCACCCCACCCTCTCCCCGCGAAGAGCGGGGCGAGGGAGCCGTCCTTCCTTCGCTCAAACGAGAAACAAGTTGCTCACTGGAACGTCATGTCCAGGCATTTGGAAATATCCGAACCCAGCCCCGAGGAGATGATGATGCAGCCGCGCACCTTCTGCTGGGTGGTGTCGGCGGCCCAGATCGAATAGCCGCCCTGGCCGAAGAAGGAATTGGTGTTCGGCGGCTCGGTCTCGGTGGCGTCGAACTCGTAATGCGAATCGGACTCGAAGATGCGCGGCTTCTTGGTGCAGCTGCCGTCGGTCTGCACGTTGATCACTTCCTTGTTGTCGCGCGTCAGCGCCAGCGAGACCTGGCAGCGGAAATATTCGGAAGTTCTGGTGTTGAAGATGTAGGTGTAGGACTTGCACGTCGCGGTGTTGAGCTTGCCCGGCGCCAGCCCCCGGCTGCAGGATATCTTCTGGTTGTTGGCGAGCTTGAACATTTCATCGGCCCGTGCCGCGCCAGCCAGCGGCGACAGCAACAGCACGGCTCCCCCAAGAACTCCAACAACAATTCTCACGACGTTCATACGAATCATCCCTATGGCCTGCTTTTGTCGAATTGGTTCTAATTGAATTGGGGAAGATAGTCGCCGCACAGGCGGCGGGAAATCACAAAGTCATGCCGCGACGTGTGATCACAGGCCGGCTGGGTCGATGTTGCGCGAATGCGACCGTTCGCTATTTGTTCAAGAGGATGCAACCGTTTCGCTTGGGGAGGATGACGATGGCACGATTTGCAACGGGGATGATGATCGGCGCGCTTGCGCTGGGAGGACTGTCGGGGGCCGCATCTACGACGGGCGCGCGGGCGCAAGCCGCCGGCCCCACACCGTGGGAGCTCAAGCCCGACACCGGTTACGCCTATGACAAGGACGGCAAGACCTTCTCCTACAAGATGGGCACCAACAATGCCGGCACGCTCCTGAAGGGCGCCAAGAAAGTGCCGAAGGGGACCTTGTTCTTTATCGGCCAGAACGGCCAGCTCTACATGCGCACCGGTCCCTATCTCGAAGATAACGGCAAGTTCAAGTTCGGCTCGGATTGAGGTCGCCGTCGCCCCGGCGAAAGCCGGGGCCCATAACCCCAGGGAGCGGTATTGGCGAAAGGCGTCTGCCGGAGTGAGCTATAGGTCGATGCCGCGGCACGGGTACTGGGTCGCGCTTCGCCTGCCCGGGACGACGAGCTAGAACGCCGCAGCCAGTTCCTTTGCGCCGGGCTCCCTGCTGTTCGAATCCATCCGGGCGTCGGTCACCGCGAGCAGCTTTGCGACGGTGTTGTGCCGGATCGCGACCGGGTTGCGCTCATAGCCGCCGCGCTGGAAGAAATTGGACGTCGGCACCTGCTCGCGCATGGCTTGCGGCATGGTGACCATGTCGAGCCCGGTGCCGTCGCCGGTGAGGTTCATCATCTCGAGCTCGGCTGCGGTGAGCGGACGGGTAAAGCCGCGCTCGCGGGCGAAGATCACCGAGGTCATCAGCTTGTGCGTCTGCAGCATCGGGCCGACATCGATGTCGAGCACCATGGCGTGCATCGCCCAGCCCTGCGGGCTGTCGCCGATCTTCTCATGCTGCGACCAGTCGTCCGGCACCGAGCGCGCCAGCGCCACCATCTTCTTCAGCACCGCAAGCTTATGCTCCATGGCCTGGCGCGCCGGTCCCGACAGGCCGGCCGCGCGCTGGGCGAGAATCTTGATGAATTCCGGCCCCTGCTCGGCCAGGAGCTCGACGGTGTTGGTGGTGAGCAGCTGGTTGTAGCCGATCGCGGTCGAGACGGCGTGCGAGCCATGGATCAGCCCGGATTGCGAGTCGGACCTGCCGTCGCCACCGGTCTCGAAGGAATAGACCCGCACCGCCTGCTCGCGCGTAAGCCCCGTCGCCGCGGCAAAGCGTGCATAGGCTCGCTTGAACTCGATCTCGTTGGCCGGGCGCTGCGGCGCCCACTGGAAATAATCCGACGCGGCCTTCAACAGATCGGCGACGGTCGGGATGTGCCTGCGCTCGCCGGGCGGCGGACCGGGCTCGGTTTCCGGCGCCGGATTCACCGGCCGCTTCGGACCGGTATAGACCGGCGGCTGGGTCAGCACATAATCGTCGAGCGTGATTTCGGCATGTGCGCGGCGCTTGGCGTTGCGGCCGCGGCGCTTCTCGGCGATGTCGCTCCAATAGGCGCCGGCCTCCTGCTCGAAGGCATTGCGTGCCTCGAGATACTCCTTGAGCTTGCGGCGATACTCCGCAATGGCATCGGACGAGGCCTGGGCATTGGCTCCGCTCACGGACGGCAGCAGCGAATTCAAGTCGAATGCAGCGGCACGGCCTGCGAGCAGCGGCAGCGCCAGCATGACGGCCAATGGGGCCATGCGAATCGTTCGGTGATGCATGCGGTCCTTGTAGCGCAAACCAAGGCTACTTCCAGGCAAACACCGGCTGTTCCAGCTCGGCGACCCGGGTCTGCCGTCCCGCCAACAGCTCCCGGAACTGATAGATCATGGCCGCGGTCGGGGCATGGATCAGCCGGCCTTCGTAATGGAAGCGGATCACCTGCCGCGTGCTCTCGGGAATGGTGACGAAATCGAAGGCGGCTCCGTGCTCGATGCTGCCGAGCGCAATCCGGTGGACGGATGCGACCTCATCGGGATTTGGCACGATCGCCTGCGCTGCCTCGGCCCACACCACGACCGGCGTGATCAGGTAGCCGGAGCGGGTCGGATAGTCGTCGAGCAGGCCGAGCACCGAGTCATCCGGCAGCGCCAGCCCCAGCTCCTCCCGCAATTCGCGCAAGGCCGCCTCGACCGGCGTCTCGCCGGTATCGCAGCGGCCGCCCGGCAAGGCCCATTGCGCACGGTGAGCGCGCAGGCTGGAGGCGCGGCGCGTCAGCAGGAAAGCCGTCTCGGTCGCCTCGCTCGCACCGGTGAGCGCAATCGCGACCGCCGCGTGCTTGAGGCTGGCCGCGGCCGGATCAAGCGCGGGATCGGCCGGCGCTCTGCGCGCAAAATTCACGCAGAGCTTGGCGATATTCCGCCGCGTGGCATCGTCGAACGGTCTCATGATGCTTGACTACATCACTCCGGCATTCGATGAAATCACCGCATACGCACGATTTGGCATGGAATCCGAGAGATGACCGACAGGACCGTCGCCGCACACCTCAAAGCCGACGGCTGGTCGCAGGTCGAAGCCACCGGATTCATTCAGCTGGTCGGGCCGCTCTGGGAGCGCGTGCGCGACGGCGTCCATGAATACGCGCTGCCGACTGCGGACAAGCACCACAATCGCCGCGGCCTGGTGCAGGGCGGTGTGCTGATGACCTTCGCCGACCGCACCTGTGGCATGACCGCGCGCTATGTGACGGGCAAGCAGACCATGGCGACCATCCAGCTCGACGTGCATTTTGTCGAGGCCGGCCAGATTGGCGACATCCTGATCTCGCGCCCCCGCGTGGTGCGGGCAACCCGGAGCCTCGTCTTCATCACCACCGAAGTCACCGCCGAGAAGCGCTGCATCGCCACCGCCAATGGCGTCTTCAAGATCTTGCGAAGCGAGTGAGGATACGAGCGTCGTTCCGGGGCACGCGAAGCGTGAACCTCAGATGCGCAATTGCGCATCGGGGAACCTCGAGATTCCGGGTTCGGTGCTGCGCACCGCCCCGGAATGACGGCCTGCTTGCCTTGCGCTCGCATTGTCGGCCCCAAGCCGCTATCCTCTCGCCTCGCGCAAATCGAGGACATGCCCATGCAATATCGCCAGCTCGGCCGCAGCGGCCTGAAGGTCTCGCCTATCTGCCTGGGCACCATGATGTTCGGCGGCCCGACGGACGAGGCAACCTCGTCGCGGATCGCGGCGAAAGCGCGTGAGGCCGGCATCAATTTCATCGACACCGCGGACGCCTATTCCAAGGGCGGTTCGGAGCAGGTGGTCGGCCGCGCCATTTCCAACAACCGGTCCGGCTGGATCCTCGCCACCAAACTCGCCAATCCCATGGGCGACGACCCCAACCGCGGCGGCCTGTCGCGGCGCTGGGTGCTGCAGGCCGCCGACGAAAGCCTGAAGCGTCTCGGCACCGACTACATCGACATCTATTATCTGCATAAGGAGGACCATGCGACGCCGCTCGAGGAGACCGTGCGCGCCATGGCCGAGCTGATCCGCGCCGGCAAGGTGCGCTATTTCGGTGTCTCCAACTACCGCGCCTGGCGCGTCGCCGAGATCTGCAACATCTGCGACCGCCTCGGCATCGATCGACCGGTGGCAAGCCAGCCCTACTACAATGCGATGAACCGCATGCCCGAGGTCGAGCACTTCCCGGCCTGCGGCTATTACGGGCTCGGGATCGTGCCCTACAGCCCGCTGGCGCGCGGCGTGCTCACCGGCAAATACAAGCCGGACGCGGCCCCCGACAAGGATACGCGCGCCGGCCGCAACGATACACGGATGATGCAGACGGAATGGCGGCCCGAATCGCTCAGGCTCGCGCAGGAGATCAAGCGGCACGCCGAGAGCAAGGGCATCACCGCCGGCCAATTCGCGGTCGCCTGGGTGTTGAACTCGTCCTTCGTCTCCTCCGTCATCGCCGGCCCGCGGACCGAGGAGCAATGGGACGACTATATTCGCGCGCTCGACTACAAATTCACCGCGGACGACGAGGCGCTGATCGAGCGCCTGGTCGTCTCCGGCCATCCCTCGACGCCTGGCTTCAACGATCCCGCCTACCCGATCGAGGGACGGCGCGCGCGGACGGGGTGACGTCATGAACAGCACGCCGCATCACGATCGCTACGGCCTCCCGCTCTCCACCTGCTCCGCCGAGGCCGCCTCCGCCTATTGCGAGGGCGTCGACCTGATGTTCTCGGCCTGGACGGGTGCAGCCGAAACGTTCGAGCGCGCGATTGCGCTCGATCCGGATTTTGCGCTGGCGCACATTGCACGCGCGCGCATCCACACGTTCTATCAGCAGGGCGACGTGGCGCGGGCGAAGGCCGCGGCCGCGCGCGAGATCGCGGCGCGCCATGGCACGCCGCGCGAGCGCGCGCATGTGGAGACGCTGGCGCTCGCAATCGAAGGCCGGGCCGACGCGGCTATCGCGTCGGTTCTCAGGCATCTCGAGGAATGGCCGCGCGATGCGGTCGTACTGTCGCTGCCGCTCGGCGCCTTCGGCCTGTTCGCCTTTTCCGGCATGGCCGACCACGACCAGGCGCGGCAGGATCTGTGCGAGCGTTACGCAAGCCATTACGGCGACGACTGGTGGTTCCTGTCGAGCTATGGCTGGGCCATGACCGAGAACGGCGCGGTCGCCAAGGGCCGCGCGATGACCGAGCGCGCCTTCGCCATGCGCCGCGCCAACGCCCATGCCGCGCATGCGCTGCTGCATGCGATGTTCGAAGACGGTTCGGTCGACGATGCCGATGCGCTGGTCAATGAATGGGCCCCGAGCTACGACCGCAGCGGCATCCTCTATGGCCATATCCGGTGGCACCAGGCGCTCGGCGCATTGGAGCGCGACGACGCGGCGACGGCGCTCGAGATCTACCGCGACGTGCTGATGCCCTCGATCAACCCGGCTCCGCCGTTGAATGTGATGTCCGATTGTGCCGGGCTGCTGTGGCGGCTTTCGGCCTATGGCCACGCCGTATCGGCCGAACTCTGGCGCGAGGCAGAGGACTACGCCGCACGCTACTTTCCCAAGTCGAGCCTGCCGTTCGCCGATGTGCACATGGCGCTACTCGCGGCGGCCACCGGCGATGACACCGCACTCGACGACCGCCTGCGGGTCATCGAGCAGCGCCTCGCCGACGGCCGGCTTCCGGCGGGCCCCGTGGTGCCGCAGATCTGCCGTGCCATGCGGGCCTTTGCGAGAGGCGACGCACGCGGCTGTGTCGCACATCTGCAGCCGGTGCTTGGCGATGTCGTGCGCATCGGCGGCAGCCATGCGCAGCGCGAGATCATCGAGGACACGTTCATCGTCGCCCTGATCCGCGCCGGCGAGTTGCACCGAGCGCGCGAGCAGCTCGACCGCCGGCTGCACCGCCGCCCCTCGCTACGCGATGAGCGCTGGCGCGCGGCGATCGCCAATTAAGACGCGGCTCACATCGGCGCGGGCACCACGCGGATCTTGGCCATCATGCCACCGTCCTCGTGCTCCAGGATATGGCAATGATAGACGAACTCGCCGAGCTGCGAGAACGGGATCTCCACGACCTGCGGCACCGAGCTGCATTGGCCCGAATGCCATTGCGCGATCGTGCAATAGCCGTTCTGCTTGTCGGCAATCTCCTGCGTCCGCGGGACCGCGACAGGCAGCGGCACGTTATCTTCCATGATGCCGCCACGCGCCTGGGTAGCCTCGTCTCCATCCCGACCCACGAAGCGGAATTTGGTCTGGTGGATGTGGAAGTTGTGGTTTTCGGTGGCGAGATTGACCAGCTCCCAGGTCTCATGGGCCGGCTTTTGACCGGGATCGAGCGGCACGCAGATGATGTTCTGCGATGGATCGAAGCTCCTGACGGCAAGGCGCGTGCCCGTCACGACCTCGCCATGGGCGTCGACCTCCTCATAGCCGAGACCAAACCCGTCCGGGTTGTTGGCGGGATCGGCAAGGCCGAAGAAAATGCGGCGGCGATGACCCGGCGCCAGAGGCTTGCACTGTGCGGCGACCGGCACCGGCACGGCGCCCGGGACGGCGGCGCGGAAAATGCCGGTATCCTGGTTGGCGCTCTCCGCGTCTCCGCGAATATCAAGTGCGAACTCGGCAAGCTTGCGCGGCCCGCTCTGATCGAACACGACCTTGGCAAGATCGACCGCGGGCCACGCATCGCCGGCGGGCCCCGTCGTCAGGCCGATCGTCTTGAACGTGGCGGTCGCCCCCTTGGGTGAAGCGACGAGACGTCCCGCTTCGTTGCGATAGGTCACCCACACCTCGGCGCGGGAGCTCGGCATCATCACGAATTCGCTGATGCAGACCGGTGCCGAATGCGTGTTGAAGAGAGGCTGCGGCGGACAGTTCACCACCTTGAAGCGCGCGCCGCCCATCTCCACCATGGTGTCGAACCCGGTGGCCGGCGGCACGTCGATCGAGACACCATCGACCGACACGAGCTGCACAACCAACGGCTTGTGCGTGGCATCGTCGACCAGCTGCAGGTCGTAGGATGCGCTGCCCGATGCGTTGGTCAGCCGCCACAATTCGCCGTCGGGCTCGTCGATCTTGATGGTGGGGAATGGCTCGCCGCTGACGGTGAAGAACCAGCGGCCGCCTTTATAATCCGGTCCCTGGGCTGCGCTGTTGTCCGCGCCCGGGCACGAGCCCTGGCGGTTCTCCCCCGGCGTGGCGGGCAATTGGCTGCAGAAGGCGGGATCTTCCTGGTACAGCACCTCGCCGGCGGCAACCATGGCCGGGCCGTTGTCGAACTGCACCGTGCCATGCGCCAGCACCTGCATGTCCTTCAGGATGAGATGCCGCACCTGTGCCTCGGGAAACGGCTCGTGAAAGAGATCGCCATTGGCATAGTCGCCGGCGCGGCCGACCGAAATGATGCCGGAGAGCCCCGCTGAGACCTGGTTCAGCGCGAGCCCATGCACATGCGGGTGAAACCAGAATGCTCCAGACGGATGGTTGGCCGGAACATCGATGCGGTAATCGACGAAGTCCTTGACCAGCGAGCCATGCTGATGGGTCGTTTGCGGGACCGGGGTACCGTTGGCGGAATTGTAGATCTCGACGAAGATGTCGTCGCCGAAGGTCGGGTCGGCAAGGGTCGGCGCCCGCGCCGGTACGATCATCCCATGGGTGTGCAGGTTGGTGAGGTTGAGCGGCAGGTTGGCGCCGCCGGCATCCGCCGAATGAGTGACCTTGACCGGGTCGAGCTTGGGCAAGCGATTGACCAGCCTGATCTTCAGCTTGTCGCCAGGCTGCAGCGCCAGCCGCACACCGCCGTAGCTCGCAATGGTCGCGGCACCGGCAGGACATTCATTGTCGCCGCGGGCGACTGCGCGCCGACAGACTTCATAGATCCATCCGGTCGGATGCACCGTTATGCCGCGCGGCGCGGTATAGGAGATGCTCGGCACCGGCGCGGCCTTGGCGATCATCAGGAGATCGAGCACGCCGTGCTCGCTTGCGAAGACCGGCGGCTCGACAAATTCGCCGGCGGAAGCGGCAACGGGCATCCAGACGAGCGATGCGACCGCGGCAGTGATCCAGCGGCCTGACTTGATCAGCGAGAATTTTGGCATGCGAACTCGGACAAATAAAAGGCGGGCGATTGAAACGGACGGCGATCTGCAAGCCACGATTGAAATGAACGCGCGAAAGGCGTTCATCGTGACGTCAAGGACCATAAATAGGTATTGCTACCGGTATGTGTCACGGCGGCTCCGCGCTGCTCTTTCGTGGTCGAAATCCTATGGAATCGGTACGCCCGCTGATTTGGCTCTGCTCGCTCGCCTCCCTGTTCTGCGGCGCGCCGGCGAAACCCGACCTTTCGACGCTTCAGCTCACCTATGATCGCGAGGAAGCGCAGGGCAGCACGCGCCACGACAAGGGCCTTCGGATCGTCGAGGCCTCCTGCGAAGCGCCTGCCGAGGGACGCGCGCTGTGCCAGGTGACCTTCCTGTCCAGGGAGGATCCCGAGCAGCGGCTGTATTTCGATGTCATCGCAGTCACCCGCCGCGACGGCCGATGGGAGCTCGAAAGCGGTCTCTGCAAGCGCTGACGTCGGCTTGCTGCGGCCCCTCCCGTCAAGCCGCGCGCGCCAACGGTGTCGCCGGCGGTTCGGGCCTGACCTCGGCCTGGTCGGGCTTCTTGTCGCGCGCCGGCCGCTCGTCGAGGCGGCTGTTGATGACGTCCCAGATCTGCCGCAGCCTGCGAACATGCAGGTCGTCGCGGATGCAGGCAACGGTGACCTGCAGCTCGTCCATCTCGTTGAGCGGAATTTCGCTGCCTTTCGCTTTCGCAACCGCATCTGCCGGCGGCGCTTCATATTTGCAGAGCTCCGTGCCATCGGTGTCGAGCAGCGCGCGAACCGCGCGTCGGCGCAAGGTGTCGTTCTTCAGGCAATGCTCGAGATCGAATATGGTGCGGACGTTGATCTTGCGCAGCTCGAGCGTTCGCGCCGCCCCGACCGCGAGGATGAGCTGGGCCTGCGCGACCCAGTCCATCACCTCGTAGAGGCCGTAGGGCGTCTCCACGAAGATCTGGATCGGGTTGATGGTCGCGAGATTCTGCACGTCCTCGATCTCGAATTCGCCGAGCCGCAGCTTCATGAAGGGATCGATGCCGACGATCATGTCGAGCGGCAGCTCCTCCTGCAGCCGCTTGCTGGCCTCGCTGACGCGGCGCAGGCGAATCCAGGGGAATTTGGCGATCAGGATGCTCAGGAAAAGATCGGGAAAGAAGCCGATGACGAAGGCGAGCCCGATCTCGACGCCCTTGCCGAGATAGTTCGCGACAATCTCGCTCTGCAGGATGCCGAACCAGAGCGCGGCCGCAACGAACACCGCCAGCACGATGTGCATGAACGCCTGGAAGAACGAGATGGGCGACAGATCGAAATTGGCAATACGCCTGATCAGATACTGGATAGACCAGATGTAGCCGCCGAAGAAGGCATAGGAAATCATGCCGCCGAGGCTGCCCATCGGCTTCCAGAAATTGGAGCTCTCGCCGCCCCTGAAGGCGAAGTGGAAGCAGAGCAGGGAAAGGATGACATACATGCTGACCGGGAATAGGTAATAGCGAAACGAGTTCGCGTCTTGCTCTATCGACGAGCGGCCGGGATTCGACTCGGGGTCGTATTTGTATTTGACGAGCTCGAAGGACGGCAGGATCAGCGGGGCCTCGTCCGATTTCGCGAACTGGAACAGCCGTTCCAGATCGCGCACGACCTCGCGGCGACTGGCCCGTACGTTCATGCGGCCGACATAGACCCCGAGCGGGACGAGGATGCTGTAAAGCGCGATCGACAACCAATAGAGAATGATTTGCAAATCCTGCGACATGGAGGAAACCTCCCGGGCTGAAATCCGAAACTCGCTTAAAGGTCGCCGGCTCCCGTACCCTATCGGAGCTCCGCCGCCGGCTTTGTTACCTGGTTCACATTCCGCGCGCCGGCCGGTCACACGCCGGGAAAGCAGCTGACAGGCTTGGCTGATCCGGTTAGGCTTTCGGCAAATGACGGTGCGTCGACGCCGCCGGGACGAACGACACCAGACGGAGGAATGCCCATGACCGAGCTGGTCTCGCTGGAGGCGCTGGCCCGCCGCGTCGCGCCCGGACAGTCGCTGGCCATTCCGGTCGCGGGCGTTGCGATGGCCGCAACCGCTGCGCTGATCGAAGCCGGTGTTGAAGGCCTCAGGCTGATCTGCGTTCCCGTCTCCGGGCTGCAGGCCGATCTCCTGATCGGCGCCAAGGTGGCCACGGCTGTCGAGACCAGCGCGGTCTCGCTTGGCGAGGCCGGCGGCGCGCCACGCTTCACGGCTGCGGTGCGCGAAGGTGCCATCGCGCTCACCGATTCCACCTGTCCCGCCATCCTCGCCGGCCTGCTTGCAGCGCAAAAAGGCGTGCCGTTCATGCCGATCGCCGGCATCATCGGCAGCGATCTGCTCAACGTGCGTCCCGACTGGAAGGTCATCGACAGCCCCGTCGGCGAGCCGCGCAAGGTGGTCGTGGTGCCCGCGATCGCCCCCGATGTTGCGCTGTTCCATGGGCCCGAAGCCGATCGCGCCGGCAACGTCAAAATCGGCCGCCACCGCGAATTGGCGGCAATGGCCTATGCCGCGAAGCGCACGCTGGTGACGGTCGAGCGTATCGTCGAGCGCAATCTGATGGAGACCGAGGAGTCCGCAGCCGGCGTGCTGCCCTCGCTCTATGTGGATGCGGTCGCGGTGGCGCCGCGCGGCGCCTGGCCGCTGTCGCTCTGGGGCGAATACGAGACCGATACCGCGGAGCTCGCCCGCTATGCAGCCATGGCCCGCGCCGAGGAGGGCTTTGGCGCCTATCTCTCGGCGACCCTCGCCCGTTGCCGCGAGGTCGCATAGATGCCCTCGCAGCGCGAACAGCGGGAGCTGCTGATCACGGCCATTGCCGACCTGCTCGACGGCGTGCGCCATGTCGCCGTCGGCGCCTCCTCGCCGATACCGGCCGCCGGGGCCATGCTGCTGCGGGCCCGCAACGAGGCCGGCGGCAGGACGCCGGTGCGCATCTCCATCCTCGGCTCGGCGGAGCACAATTTCTTCACCAATGGGGCGGTCGAAGTGTTCGATTGCGCCGCGCAGGGCCGGATCGATGCGTTCTTCCTGGGCGGCGGCCAGATCGACGGCAGCGGCAACATCAATCTCGTCGGCACCGGTGGCTATCCGCAATCGCAGGTGCGCTGGCCGGGCTCGTTCGGCTCGGCCTATCTCTATCACCTGGTGCCGCGCGTCATCCTGTTTCGCGAGGAGCATTCGCCGCGGGTGCTGGTGCCGAAGGTCGATTTCATCAGCGCCGCCGCCACGACCCCCGAGGTGCCGCGCCGCGGCGGGCCCTACGCGCTGCTGACCAACATGGCGCTGTTCGGCTTCGAGCGGACGCGCGCCCGCTTCAGGCTACGCTCGGTGCATCCGCCCTTTTCCGCCGCCGACGTCGGCGACAACACCGGCTTCGACTACGACACCGCCGATGTCGTGCCGGCGACGCCGGCCCCGGATGCCGCCACGCTCGCCCTGCTGCGTGGGCGGATTCTCGATGAATTGGCCGAGACCTACCCGGCCTTCGCCAATTCTATGGCGCAGGCGGCCTAGACCTGCCCAGTAATTGCCCAAAGTCGTGCTATTGAAGGTCCGATTCACAGCGGTTCCTGGGCGGGGACCAGCTATGGTGTTTGGGGCATTCTGGATCCATTCATGGCCGAGACGGGTGTGACACGGCGCTGTTGCGGGCTTCGGCCCAGGCGAAGAGGTAGCATTACACGGCTGCTCCGGCTGGCCCTGGTGATCAGCGGCGGCCTCGCCGCGACCGCCTCGTTCGCCCAGATGCCGGCCCCCGACGAGGCGGAGCCGGACATCGACCTCTACGCCCTGATGTCGGGCACCTGCACCAAGCTCAGGATCGACGGGCGCGACTTCGCCTGCAAGATGGTGGCCTATTTCCACACCGAGAAGGGCCGTGCCGACTTCACCGTGCCGCTCAATGACCCCGCCGACGACAGCCATGTGATCTCGTTCTCCGGTGACAATGGCCGCCGCACCCAGGACAATCTCTACGTGCTCGCCATCGACCGGATGCTGACCAAGTCGAAGGAGCGGCCGAAGGTCGACGGCCTGCCGGTGCCTGCGGTGCAGACCTCCTCCGGCGTCTGCAGGCAGGTCGGCAATTTCGCCGCCGGCAAGGTCTCCAGCATCTCCTGCTCGGCGACCGACGGCGCCGGCAAATCCTATCAGCTGCAATTCGAATCCGACGGCTCGCCGATCACCATCCGCCGCGTCCGCGCCTCCGAGCCGACCATCAGGCGGGATCCGTATCGCTGAGCGATCCCGGTGCTCCGTCATCCTGAGGCGCTCGCGTTAGCGAGCCTCGACGGATGCACGGCCCCGCTGCCGGAGCCGGGCCGTCGCCCTTCGAGACGGCCGCGGTTCGCGGCCTCCTCAGGGTGACGGTGATAGGTCAGCGCGCGCCCCGGCAAATGACGCCGGCCAGAGCAGCGCGGTTTCGCCTGATGCGACGCGGGCGAGTTCGCTGGCTGCGCGGGCTATGACGCCGTCCCATGCGCGCGGCTTGTCCTGCCGGAACAGCCGCATGGTCGGATACCAGGGGCTATCGGCGCGGTCGCGCATCCAGCGCCAGTCGAGCGCGTAAGGCAGCAGCGTCCAGACCGGACGGCCGAGCGCCCCCGCGAGATGCGCAACCGAGGTATCCACCGAGATCACGAGATCGAGCGCATCGACGGCGGCAGCCGTATCGGCGAAGCTGCCGAGCGCCGGCGCGAGATCGGCGATATCGGTCCCGAGCGATGCCAGCACCGCGGCATCCTCGCTCCGCCTCTCCTTCTGCAGGCTGTAGAGCTGCACCCCCGGCATGACCAGCCGCGGCAGCACCGTCTCCGCCGCGATCGAGCGTTGCTTGTCGCCCTTGTGCAGGGCGTTGCCGGCCCAGACCACCCCGACCTTCAACTTCGTCTCGAGGCGAAGCGCGCGGTGCCAGCGCGACGCTGTCGACGGCTCCGCGCGCAGATAGGGAACGGCGGCCGGAATGGTTTCGAGCGTGGTGCCGAACACGTGCGGCAGCCCCATCATCGGTATTTGCAGATCGAATGCCGGCAGCGTCCCGTCGCGGGCGATGACGGTGACGCCGGGCAGCCCCTTCAATAGCGGCACCAGCTCCTGCTGCACCTGCAGCACCACCTTGCCGCCGCGCGCGACGACCTCCGGCATGTAGCGCACGAGCTGGATCGCATCGCCTATGCCGTAATCGGAGAACACGAGCAGGGTGCGGCCGACGAAGGATCGACCGTCCCATTCCGGCCGGTTGAAATCGGGGTAATGATGGGCCCAGTTCGTGCATTGGCGGCCCCAGCGGAATTCCTCGAAACCGCCCTTCAAGTCGCCGTTCATCAGCAGCGCATGCGCATGGTTGTAGCGGATCAGCGGCGCGTCCGGCTGCAGCGCAACGGCGCGGTGCGAGGCGGCCAACGCCTCGTCGAGCTCGCCCGCGCTGCGCAGCGCCACCGCGAGATTGGCATGGCCCTTGGCATAGTCCGGGTCGATCGCCAGCGCACGCCGGTGCGCGGCGATGGCGCCTTCGAGATCGCCGAGCATCTCCAGGATGACCCCGCGGTTGGTTTGCGCCGGCGCATGATCGGGCTTGATTGCGAGGGCAAGGTCGCTCGTCGCCAGCGCCTCGTCATACTGCCTGAGGTCGCAGAGACAGGCGGCGAGGTTGCTGAGGATGATGTGGTCGCCGGGATCGCGCGGCTTCTGCCGGTAGATCCTGGCCGCCTCCTCCAAATGCCCGGCCTCGTGCAGCGCGACGCCGAGACACCGCAGCGCGTCGCTGTCGTCCGGCGCGAGCACGGTGGCGCGGCGATAATGCGCGATCGCATCATCGAGCTTGCCCTGCTGATGCAGCACGGCACCGAGATTGCGCAACAGGCCGGCATTGTCGGGATCGGTCGCGAGCGCCTGACGGTAGGCCTCGGCCGCCTCATCGCCCTTGTCCTGCTCGATCAGCACATTGCCGAGGTTGAGCCAGGCGGCGCGCGAGGTCGGGTCGGTCACGAGCACGGCCCGATAGGCCTGCTCGGCCGATGCCCAACGGCTTTGCCCCGCCAAGGCGACGCCGAGGTTGAAGCGCACGCGCGTGAGGCTGTCATCGAGCGCCAGCGCCTGGCGCAGGCTCGTCTCGGCCTCCGCGAAGCGCTTGAGGTCGCACAGCGCCGCGCCGAGCTTGCCGTGCAGGTTGGCATCGTTCGGCCGCAGCGCCACCGCGCGACGAAAAGCGTCGGCCGCGCCCTCCTGCTCGCCCTTGACCGCCAGCGCGTCGCCCAGCGTTGCGAGCGCCGGCGCGTGGTTCGGCGCCAGCCTGAGCACATGCGCGAGCCGCTTGGCGCCCTCGGCCGCACGGTCGCTGACAAAGGCGATCACGGCGGACAGATGCAGCGCCGTCACGTGATCGGGGTCCTCGGCGAGGATGTCCGTGCACACCGCGTCGGCCTCGGCCGAGCGGCCCGCGTTATAGTGCTGGACCGCCTGCAATAGCATCCGATCCATCGCTGCTGCTGTCTTCCCCACGATGCCACCCTTCGCACGACGTTCGCTACCGATTGCAGTTAAACGAACGACTGTGATGATTCAGGCTGGGGCGTGACAGCCCGGCAATTTCTGCCGCCGTCAGCGGCCGCCGGAAGCTGACGATCCTCTCGCCACCGTCATTGCGAGGAGCCAAAGGGTCCGCGCAAAGCGCGGCCCGATGACAGGCTCCGGGACGAAACAATCCAGAGCCGTGCACGCGACTCTGGATTGTTTCGCTTCGCTCGCAATGACGCGCGACAAGAACATACGCTCTCCTTCTCGCGGTGCGTTCGCACCCGAGTCTTGCATCGTCTTCGTCCCTCGCGATGACGGAGGGCGCAGGGAAGGCCGGGTGGCCGCATGCACCCGGGGCTCCCGCGCAGAAATGGATTGCGCGAGCGCGAAAACCTCAGGGTACAGCGGTGACAACCGGCCTTCCCTGCGCAGTGGTTTACGGCTTATACGCGCTCTCCTCGGTGAACCAGCGTTTGCCACCGTCGCCCGCGCGAAGCTCTTCAGCTTCGCTCGGACTTGGCGCGGCATGGGCGCGCCAGGACCACACGATTTCGCCGTCCGCATCGATGCCGCACGTCGTTCGGCATCTTCGCGTCCACCGCATTCCGCCCCACGTTCGTGACGACGCGTACGCCCCTCCTGCCGGCGCGGAACGTCGAGATGAAAGCACGATTTCGACAAAAGCGAAACAAAGATATTTTTACCGGGCCCGTCTTGAACGTCCGATCAGGCTGAATCCGTTGCAGAAATTCGCTTCACCGCGCACGCGTTTCCTGCTCGACGCCCCGGGATCTACGGCCTCACCGGAGCCACGACGCATTTGATTCTGATTCGCCCGACAGGCGGCGAGAGGCGCAGGAAGGCTCTCGATCAATGGTACGATTTCGAGACCAAGGAGACTGAACGGGCCCTGCGCGACTGGTGTGCGGACCACGGCATCAATCTTGCCGGAGCAAATGACACGGTTGTTCTCGGCAGCGCGTGCGTCCGCGAGCGGATCGGCGCGCAACCTGCGCCGAGGTCGTCCGATCAGGCGCGCAGCGGACGGAACGCGTCGCGAACCTCCCTGCTGAAGATGTCCGGCTGCTCCCACGCCGCAAAGTGACCGCCGGCCTCGGCCTGATGGTAATAGATCAGCTTGGGATAGGCCTGCTCCGCCCAGCTCTTCGGCGCCACAAAACTCTCGCCGGGAAATGCGGTCACCGCCGCCGGAATCAAGACATTGGCGGGCAGATAGAGGTTGATCTTGTTTTCCCAGTAGAGCCGCGCCGACGAAATCGCCGTATTGGTCAGCCAGTACAAGGTGATGTTGTCGAGCACGTCGTCGCGCGTCAGCGCGCCTGCGGAGTGGCCGTTTACGTCGCGACCGAGCACCGCCGAGGTTATTGCGGCGGCCGGCTGGGCATAGCCGTCGCCGTGGTCGAGCAGCCAGGCGGCGAGGCCAGCCGGCGAATCAGTCAGCGCCGCCAGCGTCTGCGGCCGCGTCCCCATGATCTGCGCATAGGCACGCCGCTTGGTGAACTGGATCCTGAGCTGGTCGAAGGCGTGCTTCTCCTCCGCGGACAGATTGGCCGGTGCGGGATCGCCTGACGCCACCGCCTTGAAGATCTCGGGCGGAACGACGCCGGGCAGGTTGACATGGATGCCGACCAATTCCGGCGCACCCAGTTTTGCCATTTCGTTGGTGACCGGCGAGCCCCAGTCGCCGCCCTGCGCCACGAACTTCCTGTAGCCGAGGCGCTTCATCAGCTCGACCCAGGCGCGGGCGATGCGCTGGGGATCCCAGCCGGTGGTCGTGGGCTTGCCGGAGAAGCCGTAGCCCGGCATCGACGGAATCACGAGATGAAAGGCGTCGTCTGTGCTGCCGCCATGGGCGGTGGGGTTGGTCAAGGGATCGATGATCTTGAGCTGCTCGATGATAGAGCCGGGCCAGCCATGTGTGACGATCATCGGCAGTGCGTTTTCATGCTCGGCGCGGACGTGGATGAAATGGATGTCGAGCCCATCGATCTCGGTGATGAACTGCGGCAGGGCATTGAGCCGTGCTTCCACCTTCCGCCAGTCGTACTCGTTCTGCCAGTAGCGCACGAGGTCCTGCAGCATCGCCAGCGGCACGCCCTGGCTGTCGTCGCCGACGGTCTCCTTGTCGGGCCACCGGGTCGCCGCCAGGCGACGGCGAAGATCGACGAGGTCCGCTTCGGGAACATCGATATGGAATGGACGGATCGCGTCATTGCCGGCGGCGAGCGCCGGACGCACCGGAAACAGGCTGGCAGCACCGGCGGCGGCGATCCCGGCTGCTGCGGTGGTCAGGAGTTTGCGTCTGTCCTGGTTGATGACGTCAGAGACTTGCTGTGATGCCGCAATGGCGACCGGCGATTTGATCTGCGTGGTCATCGCACTTTCTCCTTTTTGTCTTTGGCTTCGTCCTGACGTCCCTTCCGTTGCGTACGAACCGATGCTGCCGCATATTACTATGAAAATCATGACGGGACGTCGGCCAGGCCCGGTCATGTTTGTCGGCTTGCACCGGAAGCTCCCGTGGACCGCATCGATGCGATGAAAGTGTTTGTTTCGGCTGTCGACGAGGGCAGCCTCGCCGGTGCGGGCCGCCGCCTTGGGCGGTCGGCGGCGGCGGTGAGCCGGGCCATTGCCTTTCTCGAGGCGCATGTCGGGGCCGAGCTGCTGCACCGAACGACACGGACCCTGAAACTGAGCGAGGCGGGCGAGCGCTATGTGGCGGCGTGCCGGCGCGTGCTGGCCGATCTCGAGGAGGCGGATATCGCGGCCGGCGGCGAGCGCGCCGCGCCGCGTGGGACCTTGACGCTGACCGCGCCGATCATCACCGGGGAAGACGTGGTGCGGCCGATGGTTGACGCCTTCATGAACGAACACCCGACGGTGTCGGTCCGGCTGCTGCTCATCGACCGCCAGGTCAACCTGATCGACGAAGGCGTCGACGTCGCGCTGCGGATCGCGCATCTTGCGGATTCGAGCTCCGTTGCAATCCGCCTCGGCGAGGTCCGTCGCGTGGTCACGGCATCGCCCGCCTATCTCGCCCGGCATCCTGCGATCAATGAGCCGGCCGATCTCGCCAGGCACCAGATCGTCTCGATGACGCATTTCGGCCAGGACTCCTGGAGCTTCCCGCCGCTGAAGAACTCCTCGGTGCCGCGGACGGTGCAGTTCACGCCGAGGCTCACGGTCAACACGGTTCGCGCCGCGGTGGCGTCCGCCGCGGAAGGCAACGGCGTCACCCGGCTGTTCTCCTATCACATCGCCGACGAGATCCGGGACGGGCGACTGCAGATCCTGCTCGACAAGGACGAGCACCCGCCCTTGCCCGTTCACCTGCTCGCACCGCAGGGGCGCCTGTCGGTGCCGAAAGTGCGTGCCTTCGTCGATTACGCGGTGCCGCGGCTCAAGCGCTATTTCGAGCAATTGTCGCGCGAGGCCAAGGGCAGCGCCGATCGCATTCGTTCGCGGCGCGGAAGAGTGTCTGCCGAATAGCGCATATTCGCCGGATCGCCCGCGCGGCCTACCTTTCACCGCGTCACGCAGCGGCAACACCGCCGCTTCGTTGGAGATCATGGAGGCCCATCATGGGCGCAGAGCAGAAGGTCGCAATCATCACCGGCGCGTCGCAAGGCATCGGCGAGGCCCTGGTCAGGGGATATCGGGAGCGCAATTTCCGCGTCGTCGCGAGCTCCCGCTCGATCAAGCCATCCTCCGATCCGGACGTCCTCGCCGTTGCCGGCGACATCGCCAATCCCGGGACCGCGCGGCAGATCGTATCGCAGGCGCTCGAACGCTTCGGCCGCATCGATACGCTCGTCAACAATGCCGGCATCTTCGTGGCCAAGCCGTTCACCGACTATACGGAGGAGGATTATGCGAGGATGCTGGGCACCAATCTCGGCGGCTTTTTCCACATCACGCAGCGTGCGGCCAGGGAGATGCTGAAGCAGGGATCGGGGCACATCGTGCAGATCACCACCAGCCTGGTCGATCACGCCAGCAGCAGCGTGCCGTCGGTGCTGGCGTCGCTGACCAAGGGCGGATTGAATGCGGCGACGAAATCGCTCGCCATCGAGTACGCGGCCAAGGGAATCCGCGTCAACGCGGTATCACCCGGCGTGATCAAGACGCCGATGCATGGGCCGGAAACGCATGAATTCCTGGCCAGGCTGCATCCGGTCGGACGAATGGGCGAGATGCGCGACATCGTCGATGCCGTGCTGTATCTCGAGGGTGCGGCCTTCGTCACCGGCGAGATCCTGCATGTCGACGGCGGGCAGAGCGCCGGCCGCTAGAGCGTTTTCAAGCGAAGTGGATACCGGTTCGCGTGAAGAAAAAGCGTCAAAACAAAAAGCTGGAGCCCGGTTCTATTTCAATCAGAACCGGACATGCTCTAGGGCATGTTCGCGACCGCAGCTCCGGGCTCACCGCGCGAGCTCGAAGCGCGGCTGCATCAACGGCTTCACCTGCGTCGTCTCCAGACGGCAGATGCTGGTGATGCGGGATTGAGCCTCGTCGTCGACGGTCAGCGTCAGCTCGCGGCTGCCGAGGCTCCAGCGGCTGACGTCGGCGATGGAGGTGCGGACCAGCTTCTCGCGGTCCTTCATGATGCTTTCGCGCATGTCGTTGTCGTCGAGATCGGCCCTGGCGGCGTCGCCGATGAAGTCGTCGAGCTGCGGCCGGCATCTCGCCATCAGCGCATCGGGCGCATCGTGGCGGAAGACGACGTCGAAACCGAGCGGCTTGCCGGCGGCGAGGTCGATATTGATGTTGTCGTGATGATCAACCGGATGCGCGCTGGACGGATATGAGATCACGACCTCGGCCGAGATCAGGGCGGGCGAGGCATAGTGCAGCGTCATGGCGAAGTCGTCGGTTGCTTCGCCGTCGCGGCCCTGGGCGACATTGACATCCTTCAACCGGCGATCGACCGCATCGTTGAACAGCCGCTCGCCGGCCGATTGGGGCGCCGTGAACCGCAGCCCCGAAACGACGCGGCCATCCCTGCCCTTGATGAAGAACGGCCGGATCGCTGCGGCGAGCCCCGGACCGTCGGCAGGCATGCCGGACAAAAACAGCCGGCGCTGCTCGCTCTGTCTTCCCAGACAGGCCGACAGCGCGGCGCCGGCAAGCGCCTTGCCGTCGGGGTCATAGCTGCAGCTGTCGTTACGCGTGGTGATCCAGTGCCGCTGATCGGTGGTCAGCGCGTCGCGCTCGGCCTCCGGGATCTGGCTTCGCAGGGCGGCAAAGGCGTCCGCCATCCGCTCGTCGGCCGATTTCGCGGCCGGATCGGCGCAGATCGCCTTCTCCGGCCGGGTCGCGGCGGCCCGGCAGTCGATGGCCTCGGCAGGACCGGCCGTGAGCAGGCTCGACGCCGCGGCGATGCCGGCCGCGGCCATCATCGTCAGTCTCATCCGCATCGGCCCATCCGGCATCACGGGCATGTCGTGACCTGATTGCTGCAGATGCCGGTGACCCAGCCGCGCACCGCCGGTTTGCCCTCCATACGCACCGCGGCTTCGGCGAAGGCGCCGGAGCAGCTGTAGACATGGTCGATGAACGCGCTGTCGGGACCCGCACTGCCGTCGGCGCTGCGCAGCCTCGCCAGCACCGGCGCCTCGGCGGCTGGCGCGCTGCGCACCTCGGCGCGGTTGATCATGAAGCGGACCTTGTCGGCAAAGACCCAGCCGGGCCCGGCAATCACCGCCTTGTCGCCCTTGCCGCTGCCGTAATCGGCAAACTTCACGCCGCGCACCAGGAACCAGCCGTTGCGGCTGCCGATGATCTCGAACTCGGCTGCATAGCTGTCGCCGGCTTGCGCGCGCGCCGGCGGCACCTTGCCGATGATCTCCGCATCCGCGCGGGGCGCGAGGCGGATGTTGAGCCCGGCAGGATCGGGATCGTTGGACCAGCCGGACAGGCTGCACGCCGTGACGCCTGCGGTGTCGACATTGGCGGCTCGCGCCGGAGCCGCCAGCAGGCACGCCGCGGCGGCGATGCCGAGGCAGAAAAGCCGGATGTCCTGCGTGCTCAATGCAATCCCGGGATCCCCATCGAACCAGCGCCCAGCCGCCACGCCATCCGGCGGCGACCCGTCTCTGTCGGGCGCAGCGTTAATCTGGTTCAAAGTCGGGATCGCGAGGAAGCGGGAGCTGCGCTTGATCGGCGGCGCAGTCCGGCCGCTCCGCCCTGAGCGGCGGCCGGCGCGTCCAGTGAAAACGATCCGGGAGGCTCAGTCCGGCCTGGAGATCACGAAGCCCGCCTGCTGATGGCTCGGCACAAAGCCGAACGGCCTGGCGCGAATGCCGGTTTCGGCGAGCAGCTCCTCAAAGGCCTTGAACTCGTGATCGCGCCAACCCGGATAGTTCCAATACTCGTCGAACACGATGACGGTGCCCGGCACGATCCGATCCCTCAGATTGGCAAAGATCGTCCTGGTCGACGAATAGAGGTCGCAATCGATGTGAAGCAGCGAGAGCGGCACGCCTGGCCGGTCATGCAGGAACGCCGGCAGCGTCTCGTCGAACCAGCCCTTGATCAGCGTCACGTTGGGCGGAACGGCCGGCAGGCGCGCCTGCGCGAATGCGCCCTTGTCGAATCCGCTGCGCCACGCCTCGGGCAGCCCGTCGAACGAGTCGAAGCCGTAGAAGTGAGCCTGCGGTGTGTTCAGAGCCATGTGGTTGATGGTGCGGCCCGAAGCCACCCCGAATTCTAGGAACAGGCCGTTCGGCTCGGCCAGGTCAAGGGCTTTCGAAAGCAACGCCAGATCGCCGTCGAACGCCGGGCATGTCAGAAAATGCTTCTCATAGTGGTCTGCGCTGTCGAGAGCGGCCCTGAAGCAGGCGACTTCCAGAATGTCGAAGCTTTCCCCGCGGGGCTTGGGAAAGTTCATTCCGCCCGGCGGAGTCCGTGCCGGCCCGATCGGGACGACCTGGATGTTGATTTCGGGCGGCCGTCCGTCATGCGTCAGGTAAGCGAGCGCGCCGGCCACCTGCGGGCACTGGCGATGCTGCGCCTGAAGCTGTTGCAGCTTTGCGATGCCCGCCTCGCGCGGCCCTGCGATGCCTTCGATGAAGGCTTCGAGGATATCGAAGACCTTGACCACCTCCGGCTGCTGAAGCGGGCGCAACGCGCCCAGGACAGCGAGGAGGTCGGCACCGTCGCCCTCCTCGACCACCATCCTGAGGAGCAGCCAGAGCTCCGGATGATCCAGGCCGTCCTCCATGTCCCTCACCAGCCGGGACAGCGCGCCGAAGGCCTGCCTCTCCTCGAGCCCTGTCGCGCTGCTGCGCTCGTCCAATTGCAATACGTGTTCAGTCACGATCCACCTCTCGACACCCGAGGATTGAACGGAGCAACGCTCGGTCCCGGGCGCAGAATGTTTCCGTTCGAGATCGGCTCGTGTCTGCGCAAAGGCAAACTCGCCATAAACTCACCAAAAGAACGCTTACTGGCGCGTGCTGAATATGTCGCTATTTCGCCGATATCTTGGCCCGCCAGCCCGCGCGCTGCATGAACCAAGCGTTGCCCTTGTCCATGAAGGCATCGACCTCGGCCTGCGCGGTATCGATCAGCGCCTGGGCCGCACGGGGCTCTGCCCGATAGCGATATTGGTTCGCCTGCGCGAGCAGACAGGCCATCCGCAAGAGCCCGAGATCGCGCTGTTGCAGCAGCCAGCAGAGTGCGCCGGTCTTCGGAAGGAATGCCATGATGCGGTCGGCAAGCGCGGCGGCGCGCATCGCTTTCGCCGGCTTTTCGACGTCGCTCGCCCGTGCGGCATCGAACGTGAACGCATCGATGCAATTGCGCAGCGCGGTCTCGATGAAATCGGCCTCGTAGTGCGGCTTCTTGGACAAGTCGAGCTGCGCGAGCAGTTGCTCGGCCATCGGCATCGCCTCGTCGATCCTGCGTGAGTAGACCGCCGAGCCGAGCGCGCTGTTGAGCCTGTAGAGCGGGTGTTCCATCTCGACGCGGAAATCCGGGCAGTAGCGCGCACGGACCAGCACATCGGGCATCGTCGAGGCAATTGCCTGCAACTGAACCCCGGGCACGTTCTCGTAGCCGAGCGACAGCACTTCCAGGTCGGGCAGGCGTACCGCCAGGTCCAGTGCCGCGTCGATGTTGTCCGGCGTCAGCGTGATGGCGAGGCCCCTGAGGCGTTTCGCCTTGAACAGGTTGCCGGGCAATCCGTGCAGCTTGCAGTCGAGGTCGAGATATTCGAGCGCGGGCGCGTTCCATTGGTCGGCGCGGTGCGAATAGGTCAGCGTCGGCGAGTGCGCATATTTCAGTTCGGCGTAGCGCAAGGCCGGGAACGGCCCAAGGTCGAGGTTGGCGACGAAGTCAACGCTCCGGTCTTCGTAGGAGCCGCCGACGCGCAGGTGTTCGAGCGCCGCAAACCCGCCCGGCAGCGCGGTCAGGTCGTTTTGCTCGACGCAAAGCCTGGCGAGCTTCCGCAATTGTGCGATGCTGTCGGGGATCTTCTTCAACCCGCAATCCGCGGCTTCGAGCACTCTGAGGTCGGCGAAGTCGCCGATCCAGTCGGGCAGCTTCTTCACGGCGTTGCAGGACAGGCGCAGCCTGCGCAGGCCCTTGAACTGCCGGATCTCCTCCGGAACGAAGCGCAGCTCGCATTTCGCGAGGTCGATGTCGAAGATTGCCTCGCCTGCCTCGGCGCGCGCGAGGATCGCGGCGAGGCGCTCATTGCCAGCGCGGCTCAGCGCGGGTTTTGGCTTTTTGCCGATCGCGCCGGCGGGCCGAAGGATCGACTTGCCCCGCTCTAGCCAGCGGATGATCTCGCCGTCCTTGAGGTTGTTCTCGTCGTCGATGACCTCGGCTTCGAGCACGAGATCGAACTGCTTACGGTCATACTTGGCTTTGATGTTCATGCGCGCGCGGTCGGCGAGCGTATAGTCGGCACTCACATGGCCGCCGAAGTGAAACGCGTAGTCCGCCGCCAGGATGACATGTGCCTGCGTGCGTCCCGCGACATGCAGCCGGCCGTGATTGTAGAAGCCGAACAGCATGTCACTCACCGTGAGATCGCCCTCGATCAGCGATACGCTGCCGCCCAGGCAGAGGCTTTTGACCTGCACGCTTCCGCGGACCCAGAAGCGCGGCGACCAGTCGTAATCCGGCTCCATGAGCACGGCGTCGGGCGCGATCAGGTTGCCCATGATCACGATGGCAACCAGTATTTGGTCCTTGCCGAGCCTCGTTGTTATCTCCGGCGCGAGCTGATCGGTCCGGATCAGGCCGGCCCGATCGATTGTCAGATCGCCCTCGACGACGAGAACGCGCGCGTTATGCGGGTCAATCCCGCCGCGAATCGCCATTACACGGTCGGCATCGGCAAAATAGCGGGGGAGTGCGGCGAGGGCCGGGAGCAGAATTGCCATTGAGGGTTCCTTTGCGCGACCTTTGGTCGGCGCCGGACTTGCCGAGGTTCACCTTGAGGGCGCAAACGAGGCGGAGCTGAGGCTTGGCGCCGCGTTGCCTTTTCGGCAATAGGACGTCCCACGCCATGCCTGGAGTGCGTAAGGAGAGTGGACCGTATTGCAGCGTTGTTTTCTAAGGACTCCGCAATCGAAGTCGAAAGAGCGCGTACTTCGCGTACTTGGTGCCACTATGTGTGGTCCGCGCGGAACGATCCCGAAACGTTGCGCCTCTGCCAAGCGACAATGGTTGAGATTGCTCGAACGTTGCAGACGGCGACGAAAAGGGGGAACTGATACAAAGTTTGGCCGGATGCGAATTCTGCACTGGTCGGCGCGCGGCTAGAGCGTAACAAGGCCAAAGACCTGCTCCCACCCCGATAAGATGTCGGTGAGAGCGTTGGTGCCCAGGGGCGGAATCGAACCACCGACACTGCGATTTTCAGTCGCATGCTCTACCAACTGAGCTACCTGGGCGTCTCTTGAGGCGCCCTTATCAGACGAGCAGGGGCCACCGAGCGGGCGGTTTATAGTGGGGTCGGACCGGTCTGTAAACCTTGCTTCGCCGCTCGTGGCGCGAGGTACGGCGTTTTTTGGCTTTTTCCCTAAAATATTGAAGAGTCGGGGCTATTCGTCTCCCTCATCCGCGCCTTCGCGACCCGGGACGCCCACAGGAGCCGGAAAGCCACCGGTCGGAATCAAGGTCGCGGCCGCGTTTGGAGCAGAACGGGCGGGGAGCGGCTTGCGCGGGCCTGCCGCAGATCGGGCATGTCGGCCGCGCTTCGCCCGGCGACCCCGGAGCCCAATCGGGCTCCGAGGCCTCGGACGTCATCCCTGGGGAACAGATCCTTGGGGAACAGATCCCGTCAAAGCCGCGCCGGCGACAGCGGGCTCTATCTCCGCTCGCGGACCGCCCTGTAGTGGTAGAGCGCAACGTGCAGATGGGTGTTGGTGAAGTCGTCGCCCACCTTGTCCGGATCGACCACCATCTCGACATAGATGTCCGGTTCGCCGTCGCCGCCTCGCTCCTCGCCGCGGCCGTCCTGCGCCTCGCGCACCGCGATGCCCTCGACCTCGAGGTTGCCGGACGGCTGAGGCAGCTGAAACAGCTCCTCGACATGACCGGTGCGCAGGTTGGCACGATAGACCGACCGCGTGCTGTTGTCGGAGGACATGTAGAGATATTCGCCATGCACCTTGGCGCCCTGGATGCGCTCCAGCGACATGTCGAGGGTGATGGTGCCTGCGAAGCTCCAGTCGTTGAGGTTATAGACGTTGATGGTGTTGCCGCTCTGCCATTCCTTGCCGTAGCCGCGGTTGTGCCAGGCGTCGACGGCGACCCAGCTCGCAATGTCCTTCTTCGGATTGCTGGCGGCGCCGGTCAGCTCGTAGCTGACGCCCGTGTAGGTGAGATCGGTCGCGCGGTACAAGGCCACATGGGGCTTGGTGTAGCCGGCCGTGCTGTCCAACGACGCGTAAATGATGCCGTCATGGTAGTCGATGTCGCCGATATGATCGAGCCCCTGGGCCAGAAGGTTCGCAGGGATTCCAGGCACGATCGTCGCCGGCGGCGTGAACGAGGAATTCCGCAGCTCCGACACGAAATGGTTGTTGGCGATTTCCAGACCGTACTGCCACGAGAAGAACCACTTCCTGCCATCGGTGGCGAGACCCTGCGAGCGGAACAGCCCGGTGAAGGAATTTGGCGGACTTTGCAGGAAGAAATCATTTTCGTCCGCGAGTTTCCAAGTCGCGGCTGAGGCCGGTGGATGACACTCGGGACTGCCGTCGCGATGCATCTGCAGACGTTCGGGCGCTGCATGCACCGGGACGTGCAGCATCGCTGCAAGCGACAGGAACGGCAAAGCACCGCGCAGGGTTGGGAAAATTCGCATTCTAGCTCCGCTGAATTGAAATGGTTTGCTGCGCCTCAATTGGCCGGCGGCTGATAGCGAGCGCGGGTAACGGCGTCGTGAATGATTTAATACAGTGCGCGCCTGTCGAGCATGGGCGATCGACCAGGATGCGCACGCGCACGCTTTGCGAGGCGCTGGCGAGGCGAGCCCGCAGTCATTCCGCGAAAATCGATTCGCCACGAAAATCGATTTGGCGAAGCGCTGGTGAGAACGCAGATGGTCGCGCTCGTTTGCCGGCGATCATTGCCTCAGGGCAGTCGCCGCAACGGCTCAGACCGGGGCCGACGAATTCGGCAAAAGCCTATTCGGAGCCCTCGTCCTCGCTTTCGGCGCCGGGGACGACATAGGAGCCCGAAAGCCAGCGGTTGAGGTCGACGTCGCGGCAGCGTCTGGAGCAGAACGGTCTGGTGGCGGACTGCGAGGGCTTGCCGCAGATCGGGCAGGGCCGGCTCGCGCCAGCGCCCCTGCCGCCGGGATCGGGGGCGGCTCCGGTCTGACCGCCGTGGTTGCGGCCGTCAGCGCCACCCTCACCGCCGCCACCCTTGGCGGCGGCGCCAGCCGGCTCAGACGCCCGCCGCATTGAGCCAGCCGAAGCGGATCGGGAAGCCTTCACCGGCGAGCAGCGTGACGGATTCATAGAGCGGCAGTCCGACCACATTGGTATAGGAACCGACCATCTTGACCACAAAGGAACCGGCGATCCCCTGCACGGCATAGCCGCCGGCTTTGCCGCGCCATTCGCCGCTGCCGATATAGGCCTGGATGTCCTCCTCGCTCAACCGCTTGAAGCGGACCCTGGTTTCCACCAGCCGCTGGCGGAAGGCCTCCCGCGGCGTCACCACGCAGACCGCGGTGTAGACCCGGTGGTTGCGGCCCGACAACAGCCGCAGGCATTGCGAGGCCTCGTCCACCAGATTGGCCTTGGGCAGGATGCGGCGGCCGACCGCGACGACGGTGTCGGCGGCCAGGATGAACGAGCCGCGCAGCTCGTCGTCAAGCTGCACCGATTTCAGTGCGGCATCGGCCTTGGCCCGCGCCAGCCGGTTGGCGCAGGCGCGCGGCAATTCGCCCCGCCGCGGCGTCTCGTCGACGTCGGCGGGACGCAGCGCGTCGGGCTCGATGCCGGCCTGATTGAGCAGCGACAGGCGCCGCGGCGAACCGGAAGCAAGAACGAATTTGGGACGGCCAAGCATTGCGATTGTTTTGGGGGCTGGTCGGCAGGAATTCGGGCGGAAACGCGCGCGGAACGTATCGGAAGGCCCCTGCTTTCACAACCCATTGTGATCCCGGCCAAAGCCGAAAGTCCGCACCGCCCTGTGGTGTCATCAAACCGAAATCTGCGGAGCGGACGTCGTTGTCGAATCAGCCGCTGGCGGCGCCCACATTGGCAAAGCGCTTGCGGATCCGCATCAGCAGCGTGTCCAGCACCTCGCGATAGGCGGCCAGCTTCTGCTCGCGACTGCCCTCCTCGCCGGTCGGATCATGGGTCGGCCAGTATTCGACATCGGCCGCCATGGTGCGGGTCAGCTCCAGGGCCTTGTGATGCGCCTCCGGCGACAGCGTGATGATGAGGTCGAAATTGAGCCCCTCCCAGTCGTCCAGCTCCTCGAAGGTCATCGGCTTGTGGGCGGAGATGTCCTGGCCGAGCTCGGCCATCACCGCGACCGCGAACGGATCGAGCTCGCCCTTCTTGGCGCCGGCGGAGCGGACGTAGAGCCGCTGCGGAAACATGTGCTGCAACAGGCTCTCCGCCATCGGCGAACGCACGCTGTTCATGCCGCATGCGAACAACACCGACTGCGGATTGCGCGCGCCGGGCGCCATTAAGGGTTAGCCCTTCCAATGCAGCACGGTGATCAGCGTGAACAGCCGCCGCGCGGTTTCGAAATCGACCCGCACCTTGCCCTTCAGTCGCTCCTGCAGCGTGCGCGAGCCCTCGTCATGGATGCCGCGCCGGCCCATGTCGATGGCCTCGATCTTGTCGGGGGTCGCGGTGCGGATCGCCTGATAGTAGCTGTCGCAGATCATGAAGTAATCTTTGACGATCCGGCGGAACGGCCCCAGCGACAGCAGATGCGCAACCACGGGCGTATCATCCTCGCGGCGGATGTCGAACATCAGGCGGTTGCCGGTGATGCCGATATGCAGCTTGAAGGGCCCTTGGGCTTCCGCGCCCTCCGGCGCGAACAGGTTCTGCTCGATCAGGTCGTAGATCGCGATCGCACGCTCATGCTCGATATCGGGCCCGGAGCGCCCGATCGACTCCTCGTCGAGCGTCACCGCGATCACGCGGCTCCTGGAATCGTCGCTGTCTGGCGGCTTGGTCATGACAGGTTGAGGCGCAATCCAACCGAGCGGGAATGGGCGTCCAGGCCCTCGGCCTTGCCCAGCCGCATCGCGGCCGGGCCCAGCGCGCGGAGCTGATCGGGCCCGCATTTCAGAAGCGAGGTGCGCTTCATGAAATCGAGCACGCCGAGCCCCGAGGAGAACCGCGCCGAGCGCGCGGTCGGCAGCACGTGATTGGAGCCGCCGACATAGTCTCCGATCGCCTCGGGCGTATGGCTTCCTAAGAAGATCGCGCCGGCGTTGCGGATCTTGTTCGCGAACCCATCGGGATCGGCGGTCATGACCTCCAGATGCTCGGCGGCAATGGCGTCCGCCAGCGGCACGGCCTCGTCGAGATGCCTGACCAGGATGATGGCGCCGAAATCCTCCCAGGAGCGGCCGGCGATCCGGGCCCGCGGCAGGGTCGCGAGCTGCGACTGCACGGCGCGGGCGACGTCATCCGCCAGGCGGGGAGAGTTGGTGATCAGGATGGATTGCGCGCTCTCGTCATGCTCGGCCTGGGCCAGGAGATCGGCGGCGATCCAGTCGGCATTGCCGGTGTCGTCGGCGACCACCAGCACCTCGGATGGGCCGGCGATCATGTCGATGCCGACCTTGCCGAACACCAGCCGTTTGGCGGCGGCGACATAGGCATTGCCGGGGCCGACGATCTTTGCGACCGGCGCGATGGTGGCGGTACCGTAGGCGAGCGCGGCAACCGCCTGCGCGCCGCCGACCCGGTAGATCTCGCTGACGCCGCCGAGATGGGCGGCCGCCAGCACCAGCGGGTTGAGCCGGCCGTCAGGCGCGGGCACCACCATGACGAGACGCGAAACGCCGGCGACCTTGGCCGGCACGGCATTCATCAGCACCGAGGACGGATAGGCGGCGGTGCCGCCGGGCACATAGAGCCCCGCGGACTCGATCGCGCTCCAGCGCCAGCCGAGCTCGACGCCTGTGGCATCGACAAAGCGCTCATCCTTCGGGACCTGCCGCAAGTGGAAGGCCTCGATGCGGTCGCGGGCGAATTTCAGCGCGTCCACCGTCGCGGTATCGCAACTCCCAACCGCCGCATCGATCTCGGCGGCCGTGACGGCCAAGCCGGAGGCCGCGAGATCGAGCCGGTCGAACTTTTTCGTGGCTTCGAGCAGCGCGGCGTCCCCGCGGGCGGCGACGTCGGAGACGATGGCGCGCACGGATGCTTCGACGTCCGCCGACACCTCGCGCTTGGCGGCGAGGAAGTCCTTGAAACGCTCGTCGAAATCGGCGCTGCTGCGGTCCAGTCGAATGGGCATTTTGAAGGCTTTCCGGGCGCGGGATTCGGTTCGGACACCCCTCTGCTCAATGGCGCGGCAGGGCACTGGCGTCAACCCTCGGGATGCCGTCATTCCGGGGCGAGGCGAAGCATCGAACCCGGAATCTCGCGATTCCGGGCTCGGCGCTGTCGAGCCGCCCCGGAATGACGCTGCCCGGATCACACTCCCGCGGGCTCGTCTCCCTCCTCGGCCGTGCCGATATCGTCGGCACCGAGGTCGGTGAGCTCGCATTCCAGGCATTCGACATCCAGCCGCAGCGCCTTGCCGCCGGAAAACAGCAAGAGCGCGGTGCCGGCGGGATCATCGCCCGGGTGAAACTCGATGCCGATCAGCTCGAGACTCAGGTCGCGGGCGGCAAGGTCGATGTTGCGCGACTTGCAGGCCAGCACGCGGTCGAAGCGCAGCGCGGACACCAGCCGCTGCGGCGCGGTCTCGCCCGCCAGCGTCTGCTCCCAGTCCAGCCGGCTCATGCCGATCACCAGTCGCTTCTCGGCCTGGCGCCAGATGATGTCGGGGATGGACACCCGTGCATCCTGCACATGGGTGGAGATCACCGCGAGGTCGTCCTCGTCCAGCGCGATCAGCTTGAGCTGGGGTGACATGTCAGGCGAAGCTGACCGGCCTGTAGCGTCGCCAGACGCCGATGATCACCACCGCAAAGAACAGCAGCACCAGGCCCTGCACCACCGCGAATGCCGGCCCGCTCGGCGGATTGCCGGGCGCGAGCGCCGTGAGGCTGGGGATCTTGAGGAAGCTCTGGATCACCAGCACGAACACATTGAGATAGAGCGAGATCAAGGCCGTCACGATGTAGATCGGGCGCCACGCGCCCTTCAGGCCCATGGCGTAAAGCGCGAAGCAGGCGATCGCGAGCAGCACCAGCGAGAGAATGGCGATCATGTGCGAAGGCAGCAGCGTCCCGAACGGAAAGCCGAAACCGGTGACATTGGTCAGGATGGTGAGGATGAGAAAGATCGCGGTCAGGCCGGGCAGCGGCCGGGAGCCGAGCATGCCGAACATCACGATCAGCCCGGCGACGATGGCGACAAGGCTGATGACGACGTGCAGCAGAGTAAAATTGGCAAGGCTTAGACCCAGCATCATGACATGCTCCCCTTTTATTGGAGCATGCTACGCCGGATTGCGGTAAAATACTATGTCGCGGCGGCGACAGGGGCAGCCGCGAGAGTGCGGATCAAGCTCTGGCTCAATCGTAGCGCGGGATCGGGCCGTTGTGCGGCGTCTTGCGGTCCGACAGGTCGAACAGCACCTTGTCGACATAGCACCAGCCCCAGCCTTCCGGCGGATCGTAGCCCTCGATGATGGGATGGCCGGTGGCATGAAAATGCTTGGTCGCGTGCTTGTTGGGGGAATCATCGCAACAGCCGACGTGGCCGCAGCTGCGGCAGAGCCGCAGATGCAGCCACGGGCTGCCGGTCTTCAGGCATTCCTCACAGCCCAGGGCGCTCGGCGTCACGGTCTTTATGCCGGCGATATGGCTGCAGGACTCGCGAAGCCGGGCCATTGGGCGCTCACGCGTCCTTGGTGTCGAAGAAGATGATGTCGGCGCCACCGGTCGCGAATTTCGGCACGTCCGCCGCGGTCGCCTTGCCTTCTTCGCTGCCGAAGGCGGCCTGCACCGCCGCCATGTCGTCGAAAGTCAGGATGGCCATCAGATGGATGCCCGAGGCGCCGGCCGCGCTCACGACAGGGCCGCGGCTGACCTCGTATTTGCGCAGGCCCGGCAGCTTCTTGGCCAGCGGAATGTGCGTCTCGGCATAGTAACGGTCGAAGGCGGCGGGATCTTTCGGCGTCTTGTAGGTCACGACAACTTGGGCCATTGGCGGCTTCCTCCGGTTCTTTTGCAAAAGCATGATCCTTCTTCGGGATCATGCGGGACGGTGGAAGGCGATGCTACAGTGCGGGCTTGGCGCTGTCGCCCAAAAAGCCGTGCAGCGCTGCCACGACCTGCGCGCCCTCGCCGATGGCGCCGCCGACGCGCTTGACGGAACCCGAGCGCACGTCGCCGACGGCAAACACCCCGGGTACCGAGGTCTCGAGCTGCGGCACCAGCCGGCCCTGGTTGAGCTCGGACTGCGCGCCGGTGACGACAAAGCCGCCGCGGTCGAGCGTGACGCCACAGCCCTGCAGCCAGGACGTGGCGGGATCGGCGCCGACGAACAGGAAGAGGTTGCGGATCTCTTCGGTCATGATCTCGCTCGCCAGCCGGCTCTTCCAGCGCACGCGCGTCAGCGAGGCATCGCTATCGCCCTCGAGCCCGACCACCTCGGCATTGAAGATCAACTCGATGTTCGGCGTGGCCTCGATGCGCTCGATCAGATAGCGCGACATGCTGGCGCCGAGGCCTCCGCCGCGAATGATCATGGTCACCTTTTTGGCATGGCCTGAGAGGAACACCGCGGCCTGTCCGGCCGAATTGCCGGCGCCGACCAGGATCACCTCCTGCTCGGCGCACAGCCGCGCCTCGACCGGTGACGCCCAGTACCAGACGCCGCGGCCCTCGAATTTCTCGAGATTCTCGATTGCAGGCCGCCGGTAGCGCGCACCGCTCGCGACCACGATGGCCCGCGAACGCAAGCTGTCGCCGCATTCGAGGCTGAGCGCGAAGGAACCGTCTTTGCGCGAGCAATCCAGTGCTTTCGCGCTCATCGGGATCATGATGTCGGCGCCGAATTTCTGCGCCTGGGTGAAGGCCCGCCCGGCCAGCGCCTGCCCCGAGATGCCGGTGGGAAAGCCGAGATAGTTCTCGATGCGGGCGCTGGCGCCGGCCTGGCCGCCGAAGGCGCGCGAATCCAGCACCGCCACCGAGAGGCCTTCGGAGGCCGCATAGACCGCGGTCGCAAGTCCGGCCGGACCACAGCCGACGATGGCGACGTCGTAGATCTTTGCCCCGCGCGGACCGCCGATCATGCCGATGGCGCGCGCCAGCGTGTTTTCGCTCGGGTTGCGCAGCACGGTGCCGTCGGCGGTGACCACCAGCGGCCAGTCCGAGGGCGAGGGCGAATAGCGCCCGATCATCTCGGCGGCGTCGCGATCCTTCTCCGGATCGAGCAGATGATGCGGGAAGCCGTTGCGGGTGAGAAAGTTCTGCAAGCCCGCCACGGCCGGCGAGTTCTGCGGCCCGATCAGCACCGGCCCGCCGACGCCGCCCTGGATCAGATTGACCCGGCGCAGGATCAGCGCGCGCATGATGCGCTCGCCGAGATCGGCTTCCGCGACCAGCAGCGCCCGCAGCCGCTCCGGCGCAATCAGCAGCGTCTCGACATCGCCCTCGGCATGGCCGTCGACCAGCGCGACGCGTCCCGACAATTGACCGATCTCGGCAAGAAACTGCCCGGGCCCCTGCTCGATCACGGGCGTGACGTGGCCGAGCCCGTCGCGCTGGGTGATGATGACATGGCCGGACAGCACCACGAACATGCCGGGACCGGGCTTGCCGGTCTCGAACAGCGTCTCACCGTCCTTGAAGGTGCGGACCTCGCCGAAGCGGCGCATCCGTGCGATCTCCGCCGCGGTCAGCGCCGGAAAAGTCTGCTCGAAGCGCTGAAATCCCCTTGCGGCGCCCCCGCCATTGCCATCGGCCTCTGCCGCCGCGCTCTCGTCCGCCATCTGAATTCCCCTTGAAATCGCTCGCCCAGATAGAGCCTAGCTCTCAGTGCTGCCAACCTCCCCATCTGGGCAGTCTTGATGGCGGTCCGATGACAGGCGGTCGCGCGCCTTCAATTGCGATTTCCGCCGCTTGAGGTTCTCGCGCAGCTTGGCTTTCAGCCGGTCCTGCCGCGCCTCATCGCCGCGCAAGCTGTGCGGGCGCCGGTTGTTGGGGCTGTCGTCGGTCATCGCGGAATTCGGTCTGGCTGTTCTTGGAGATCGCACCCTTGGTGCGCCGGCACCGATCATATTGTGTCGCGCCCGTTGCCCCCGCAATCCCGATCGGGACGCGACGGCGCAAGGCCTTTCCACGAAACTCGGGAACCGGGCCAGCCGGCGCACGGGAGGGCCGGCGAATTCCTCCCGTTTGCAGCCGGAACGGGGCTCTCCCGAGCTTGCGCCCATGAAGTCATTGTGGCACACATCGCCGCGCCCGACGGGGGGCCTCCGGGCCGATTCTTTGATCAGAGCAAACCCCGGGCATGCTGCCGTAGCTCAGTGGTAGAGCACTCCCTTGGTAAGGGAGAGGTCGACAGTTCAATCCTGTCCGGCAGCACCAGCACATCAAGAAAATCAATCGGTTAGCGAAGCGCCTCGCAGGCGGCCGGCTCCCATTCGCACGCGCCTGCCGATCGGCCTACAAGTTTACGGAACCATTTGCGTGCCGTACAAGTTGAGGAGTTTGGCACGATCCCGTCCAGCGCGAAGGCGATGCGCCCGACGTCATGTGCGCTCGCCGTGGAGGTCACCGCACTCACAGCGAAGGAGGTTTGTCATGGCCGCATACACTGCTGACGGCACCATGCTGTTGGTGAAGAAGTTTGGCGGGACGGTCCTGATCTTTTTCGGCATCCTCGTCCTTGCCATCGGTTTGGAATATCGTGTAACCGGGCTTTCCGTCGGACTGATTGTCGCCGGGATCGTCGCCCTTGCCTGTGGCATGGGACTGCTCGCGCTCAAGATCGTCCGACGCAACACTGCGTAATCCGCAGCGATCCTCTGCTACGGGGGGGCAAAACCTCATAGGGAGGCCTGCCATGTTGCGTTCAAAGCTGGCGCTTGCCGCCATGATGATGCTCGTCTCGATCGGCTTCGCTGCCTTTCCCCTCGACTCCGCCGCTGCCGCGAAATTCTGTGCACAGCTGAGAGGATCGACAGCCCAGGGACAACCTGACTGCTCGTTCTCGACCCTCGATGCCTGTCGCGCACGCGTCAGGCATCTCGGCGGCGGGCACTGCTACAAGCTGACCCACTAGGCTGCCGGTACGGATGCGCTACGCATCCTGACTTGCACCTCGCTGATTCGAGGCAGCTCCCGGAGCTCGGCCTGCGCCGAGCTCGGTTGAGCACGGGCCGAATTGACGACGTCGGGAGCAGCGCGGGCCTCCCCGACGCGGCTCCCGCTGCGTCAGCGCGTTGATGTTGATGATGGCTTTCTTAACCCTTCGTTAACCATAGCTTCCCATGATGCTGCCCGTGTGTTTGTGGTCGAGGCGGCCGCTACTGGTGCTCGATCCGGATCGCCAAAAGAAAACGACCCCAGCACGGGGTGTGAACTGGGGCCGCCTTTTCATCGGATGCGATGGGGGCACATCACATCCGGTCGCGCACTACCAAGTGACCCCAGCAATATTGGTTCCGGGCAGACTGTCATATTCTCCAAGTTCTGATCTCCGTGCTTTCCGACCACGGCTACCAGTGTTTCCGCCACATTCCGCCCCAGCTTCCTCCCCATCCGCTCTGTCCGCGGACGAGCCTGATGATCAACAGCAGCAGTATTGCGCCGATCGCGGCTTCAACGATCTCCGAGACGATGCCCGAGCCGAAATGGATGCCAAGTTGCGGAAATACCAAGCTCGCAATGAAGGCCCCCGCTATTCCCACAACGAGATCGCCGACGATGCCCAAGCCCGTGCCCTGCACTATCTGACCCGCCAGCCACCCGGCCGCGATGCCGACAGCCAATATGACGAGAAGACTTTCACCCGATATGTTCATTTTCGCGTCCTCACGATCCGACCGCCAACCGACCGCCAGGTGGCGGTGATGTTCATAGTAGACCTCGGCGAGAGCGGATACTGTGCAAAACTGATCGGCTGCCGGTCGTTCGAGCGGCGTGCCCCTTCACGACCAATGTGGACCACGCCGGCGGCGAGCCTGAGCAATTTTGCCAGCGGCGACGGAAGATCGCCGATAGAGTTTATTGACAGGCCGCCCCCAGACAGGTGGGACGAGCCGGGGCGGCAATTGGCCGGGGTGCGGGCAATGCAGGTACGTCCAGGAGATATCACCTTGACCATCAGGACAACGCGCAGCACCGTTTCGTTCAGTAGTCCGTTCATCCTTCAGAGCCTGGAGGGTGTTCAGCCCGCCGGCGAATAACCGAGCTGGACGCCGCGCTGATGAGGGACGGGCATTGGACGATCGTGCTGCCGTGAGCCGTAAAGAGGTCTTTTCCGGTACGTTCGACCCACGTCGCGATCCAATTTGCCGGACGGCCGCGGAGGTGCAATCGCGGGATCGAAAGAGCCGCTACCAGTCGGCGGAGGTGGCTTCCAGATAGCAGAGCAAATTTGCCTAACACGCCGCCTGCCGGACCTGCTAGGCTAAGAGCTCCCCATCAGGCCCCGACCAATTCATGCCCAAAGCGGCGAAAAGCTCGTTTGATCCAAAACTCTTTCTCGCCAAGGTCGGCGAGGGCAAAGCCATATTGAAATTGACCAAGAACAAGGTCGTGTTTTCGCAAGGGGACGCCGCAGATACGGTTTTCTATATTCAAAAGGGAAGGATCAAGGTTCTCGTTGTCTCCGAACAGGGCAAGGAAGCGGTGGTCGGAATCCTGGAACCCGGACAGTTTTTCGGCGAAGGATGCCTCAACGGCCATCCGATGCGGATTTCGACGACAATGGCGATGGAAGACTGCCTGATCACGTCGATTACGAAAAGCGCAATGCTGACGGCGCTTCACGGCGAGCCAAAGTTTTCCGAGTTGTTCATGGCTTATCTCCTGAGTAGGAACAGCCGCATCGAAGAAGATCTCATCGATCAGCTATTCAATTCCAGCGAGAAGCGGCTCGCGCGCCTTCTCCTGCTTCTTGCAAATTTCGGAAAGGAAGGCACCCCACAGCCGATCGCGACCCATGTCAGCCAGGAGACGCTGGCGGAAATGATCGGCACCACCCGGTCCCGTGTCAGCTTTTTCATGAACAAGTTTCGCAAGCTTGGCTTCATTAGCTATAACGGCAAGATCGAGGTTCACAGTTCGCTCCTGAACGCGGTCTTGTACGACAAGCCTGAGATAATGCGGGACGACTGAGGCGGCCGGTCGGAAGGATCGACTGGCTTCGAGCTGCCTCGTTGCGGAACATTGAGCGCACCGTTCTGTTGCCAATAAGGGGGCAATCAGCCTCCGAGAGGAATTCAAATGAATCGATCCAATTACGTTATTGCCGCCTTGGCGGTTGTCGCCTTCGCGTCACCGTCACTTGCCGAAGATATTTCGAAAGCCGGGCCGAATGCGAAGACCGAACAGACCTTGCGTCCTGGCGGCGAGGTCAAGTCCGACGCGACGGGTGGCCAAGCAGGGGGAGAGATCCGCGGCAGCGGCGCCCGAGTCGGCTCGCAGGTAGAGACGCGCAAAGGCGAGCCCCGCTGGCATCGCGCGCACGCGGAACAAGTCGTGATCGTTGATCACCGACGTCATCGCCACCATCATCACGACGCGATGTAGGGATAATGGCCTCGGAAACGGGGCCATCTATTCCGTGACGATATGAAGGCACCCCATGAAGAACACCATCACGCTAGCCGACGAAGTTCAGCCGAGAACCATCCGAAGAGCGGATGTGCCGCCGGCCGACGGCTTCTCGCTTGTTGTCGACGGCCACTTCAAGACTCATTACGATAGCGAAAAGGCCGCTCAAGAAGCCGGCGCCGAGCTGCTGAGCAGGTTTCCAAGGTTGCAGGTCCTGATCTACGATGCTGCGACCAAGACGCGGTCTCCGCTGCGATAGATCCTCTTCCGATTGTCCGGATGGGCATTACGCGACAGGCGGCGCGCGCCGAAGGGTTGTCGCAGGCTTCCGGAAAATATTTGCGAGATCCAAATATTTGCGAAGTCCTGGGACCTGCACAATCATCGTCTCTTGGGGAGATCAGACCGGGTGTTGCGGATTATCTGGCGAACACGTATTGCTTCCGCAAAACTGGCCGATAGCGGCCTTTGCAACCCGGGACGATTCTCGGGCTTGCCAATTCCCGGCCGTCCCTGCATTGGGAGCAACGCGCCGCTGTCGCGATCCAGGCGCTTGTCAGTGCCTCGCGCGTCGATCAGATGGCCGACCAATTCGCCGGAGAGACGATAGATATTGACCCCCTTGAGATCGTAGACTTTCTTGCCGCTGAGGTCGAAGATCGATGCGCCGTTCTCCACTCCAGCGCGGATTCCCTTGCTATTGAATATGTACCCGCTCACGAGACACCTCCGATTGACCGCCCCATAGCAAGGTTGCGTGTGTTGGGCGGCGATAGCCAGACAAAGCGCGGCAGAAAATCAGGACGTTGCTTGGAACCGATGTCGCCGCGGTCACGGGGCGTCAGCCGTCGGATTCGTGCGGCGGCGAGCGGCCTATCTGGTTCGAACCGGGACTCTCGCCTCTTCCTCGGCCAGCAGCCTCAAGAGCAACTGTCGTTGGGCTTCGTCTTTGGCCTGAGCGAGATGCTCTTTGAAGAGTTTCAGGTTTTCGCGATGTATGAATTCTTCCATGGTGTCCTCCTTCCGGGAGTCGCTCGCTCAGCTTGGTGACCTCAGGTCGTGGCTCGCGAGCCAGAGAATCGCGTGCGATTTCATCGGATCGATTTCGGCCATCGCGGTGCGGATGGGATGGCAGCCAGCACATTCGAACGTTCTGATGTCAAACGCGGACGCGCCGGGCGCTATGCTTCCCGGCCTCATGCGCTCGTCGCAGTTGGGGCAGTGCGGCCACAGGATTGATGTGACCGACGGGCCAGCCGCTCGGGAATATTGCCGTTGCATGCGATGCACTCCTGCAAATGAGGCGGGAGCATTACAGCGCTCTCAGTCACCGATAGATGCCTATAGATGCCTTTGAGGTGGCGGTGATGAAAACAACATGGACCTCAAGCCTCGGGCTTGCTGGTCAATAGCGCTCACCCCGACAAAATTCTCGGTCATATCCCGCTTTGTCTTCAGTCACCAACCTCGACCAGCCTGGATGTCTTTCCTGGACCGCGCAGCTTCTTTCCAGGCGCTTTCTTTCCGATTCTTCTCGACGCCGGCGACGAGGCGATCCGGGCTGCCTTTAAGCTGCGCCAAACGGCAATCGCAGACCGCAAACCAGCACAGCGGGCAGGCTCATTCGAAGGGTCAGCAGCAGAAATAGCGAGACGCGAAAGGCCCGGTTCATTCCGGGCCTTTTCAGTTTCCGAATAACGGATCGAACCTCGCTCGATCGGGATCAATGACATTCACCGGTCGTTTCCCGGAACCATTGGCTCGTGAGTCTATTGGCCTTCTGACACAATCACTTTTGGAGAAATGCCATGAAGAATCTCGCGATCTCTCTAGCAGTCGGTGCAAGTGCGCTTTTCACGACTGCTGCGTTCGCTGCACCGCTTGCCGGCGATGTATCGATCACGCAAGACAGCAACATTCAAAACGTTCGCATGGTCTGCAATGACAGCGGCCGTTGCTGGCGCGAACGCGGTGAACGCCGCGTCATCATCGGGGAGCCGCGCGATTCATACGGATACGCTCCTCGCGAGCGTTATATCGAGCACCGGGGCTATGATGATCGCGGTGGTGTGGGTTTCCGCGCTCCCGGCGTGAGCGTGGGCATCGGGGCCGACCCCTACTGAGGAAACCGAGGGGAAAAGTCATTGCCGAAGGCGCGGAGCAGTCTATCGCCCGCGCCCTCGGCACCCCCGGGCGTAGAACTTCTTAACCCTTCGTTAACCATAGCTTCCCATGATGCTGCCCGTGTGTTTGTGGTCGCGACGGGTGTGAGTTCATGGCGCAGCGTCATTTCAGAGCGTCAGCCGGCAGGGACGACAACGTCCTTGGCCTGTCCCCGGCATCGGCACCCGACAGGGGCGCGACGGCGCTGGACCTGGTGTATCAGGCGGCCGATGTCTTCCGCACCATGGAGGAGCATGCCCGCGAGACCGAGGCTCGCGCGCAGTCGCTTTGCACCAATGCCCTGGAAAGATTGCGGCTTGCAGAAATCCGCGCCGACGCCGCCGAGCGGGCGCAGCGGGACTTCATAACCACCACCGAACGGAAGCTGCAGGATGCGTGCAAAGCCTTGCAGCAGGCGCAGTCGTGCATCGAAGCGCAAAAGGACAAGCTGCTGGCTGCCGAGCTCCGCGCCGAAGTTGCCGAGGCCGAGGCACGACAGGCCAAGGAAGCGCTATCGCTGGTCGAGGAGGCGATTCGCAAGCGTCTGCTCGGCGCCAATCCGGATGCCGAGGGCCCGTTGACCGCGGCGGCCTGAGCACGAACGCAGTCCTAATCACGGAAAAGCCTCACGACCCAATCGAGGAACACCCGAAGACGCGGCGAGAGCTGACGGTTCTGTGCGAACACCGCTGACACTGCGGTCGGCGATGGCGGATTGTTGGGCAGCACCTCGACCAGCGCGCCCGACGCCAACTCCGCAGCGAAGCGGTAGCGGGGCGCCTGAACCAGACCGAAGCCCAGCCGCGCCAGGTCGGCGGTGGTGTCGGAATGATTGGCCGAGACGCGGGCCGGCAGCACCATCGTATGGATGCCCCCGTCTGCCGTGAATTCGAGCGGCATCACCTCGCCCGTCCGCGACGAAACGAAGCCGACCATGAGATGGCCGTCGAGCTCGTCCAGCGTTTGCGGCGTCCCTCTGCGCGCGAGATAGGCGGGGCTCGCCACGGTGACCTCCTGCAGCGTGCCCAGCCGTCGCTGCACCAGCCCGCTGTCGACGAGGTCGCCGACCCGGATCGCGCAATCGACGCCTTCGCGGACGAGGTCGACCAGCCGGTCGCCTTGCCCGAATTGCAGATCGATCCTGGGATGGCGCTCCAGGAAGGCGGGAAGGTTCGGCAGCAGGAAGGTCCGCGTCAACAGGCCGGGCGCGTCGATCCGCAGCAGACCATGCGGCTCGGCATCGCGCAGCGCGCTCTCCGCGTCCTCGATATCGGCGAGGATGGTGACGCAACGCTGGTAGAATTCCTGGCCGTCAGGCGTCGGCACCACCTGCCGCGTCGTCCGATCGAGCAGCCGCGCCTGCAGCCGCTCTTCCAGCCGCCGGATGGTGTCGGTGGCCGTCGACCGCGGAATCCCGATATCGGCGGCCGCGGCGGTGAAGCTGCCGCGTTCGACCACCCTCACGAACAGGCGGAAGCTGTCGAAACGATCCATGCTTTTGTTCGCTCCTGTCGAACAGTGTTGGCAGTTCTAGGGCAATTATCCGATCCAAGTCGATGGCTATGTTTCGGCTGGAAAGGAGCCCAGCCATGAACAAGTCAGATCGGGTTGCCATTGTGACAGGAGCCTCCAAAGGCATCGGCGCGGCCATCGCCAAGCGTCTTGCCTGGGATGGGATCGCCGTCGTCGTCAATTACGCAAGCAATGCCGCCGCCGCGAGCGAGGTCGTCTCCGAAATCGGGGGCATCGGCGGACGGGCCATCGCCGTGCAGGCCGATATCGGCGAGCCCACATCGGCGTCGCGGCTGTTCGATGCGGCCACACAGGCATTCGGCGGCGCCGACATCCTCGTCAACAACGCCGGCGTCATGGAGTTGTCGCCGATCGCTGATGTCACCGACGCATCGTTCGAGCGGCAGCTGTCGGCGAACCTTGCGGGCGTCTTCCGCGCCATGCGCGAGGCCGGCCGACGCCTGCGCGATGGCGGCCGCATCATCAGCTTCTCGTCCAGCGTCGTCGGCCTCTACCAGCCGGGTTACGGCGTCTACGCCGCGACCAAGGCGGCCGTCGAGGCGATGACCCACGTCCTGGCCAAGGAGCTCGGCAGCCGCGGCATCACGGTCAATGCCGTCGCGCCCGGCCCGGTCGGCACCGACCTGTTCCTGACCGGCAAGTCGCAGGAGCAGGTCTCGGCGATCGCCCGCATGAATCCGTTCGGCCGTCTCGGGACGCCTGACGATATCGCCCGCGTCGTCGCCTTCCTCGCCGGACCCGACGGCGGCTGGATCAACGGCCAGGTGATCCGAGCCAATGGCGGCGCGATCTGAACCAACCGCCGCCGCCCTGATCCATCAAGTCAACCCACAGCAGGAGACATCCAAATGCCCTTCGTCAATTTCAAGGTGCCCGAAGCAGCACTCAGCCGGGCCCAGAAGGAAGAGATCGTCCATCGCACCACTGCGATGCTGGTCGAGTATTTTTCGGAAGCCGCGCGGCCGCACACCATGGTGCTGATCGAGGAGGTCAAGGACGGCGGCTATGCCCGCGCCGACGAGGTATTCGTGATCCCCGACGCATATCGCGCAAAGGGCTGATCGACCTCAGCGCACGCGTTGCCAGGTAATGACGATCCTGGTGCCCTCCGGCCGCTGGAAGGTCTCCCGCATGAGATCGCCATCGACCACGAGCCGCAGTTCCTTGCGCGTGCGCTGGTCGATTGGATTGGGTTCGTCTGCTCAGGTCGCGTCCGCGGCGACGGTCACGGCCGCATCGCGATCAGCCGAGAACGCGACGTCCCGTTGGGCGTCGATCTCGGCGAGACGACGCGCCAGCTCTCGCATGAGATTCAGGTAGGCCGTGCTGCCGAGCGCGAGCCGAAACGGCGGCTGGCTGCTGTCGGCGGCCGCGATGATCGCGTCGACCGTGCGGCCTGCATCACCTTTGATCTCGAAGCTGCGGTCGCTGACCGCGCGCCGCACGGCGCCGGCCGGGGTTGCTTCATAGGCGGCGAGCGGCGGGGCCATGTCGATGCTCGTGCCAAAATTCGTCGCAGTCGGTCCCGGTTCGGCGATGATGAAGTCGATTCCCAACGGAGCGACCTCCTGCGCCACGCTCTCGATAAAGCCCTCGATGCCCCATTTGGTGGCGTGGTAAAGGCTGAAGCTGGGATAGGCGACCTGACCGCCCTCCGAGGACACCTGAACGATCCGGCCGCCGCCCTGGCGGCGCAACTGCGGCAGCAACGCTCGAATGAACTGAATGCAGCCGGTGAGATTGGTCGCGATCTGGCGATCGATCTGCCCGTCGGTCAATTCCTCGGCGGCACCGACCAAGCCATAGGCCGCATTGCTCACGACGACATCGATCCGCCCCATGCGCCGGAACGCCTCATCGACGGCCGCGCGGATGCTGGCTGTGTCCACAAGGTCGAGCCGCACCACATGAAGGTTGTCAGGATGCTTTCGCTGCAGCTCGCTCAGTGCACCCTCACGCCGGATTGTCGCCACGACGCGATCGCCGCGGTCGAGCAGGCGCTCCACCATGGTTCGACCGAGGCCGGATGATGTCCCGGTGATGAGCCAGGTCTTGATAGCTGAGCTCTTGATAACTGAGGTCTTGATAGCTGGGGTCTTGCTCGTGCCCATGTCGATCACTCCACAAGGTTGACATGAGCGAGATAGCGAGGACCAACTGGCGATATAAGCCATCCGCGGTTGGATGGGGCCGTGAGGAAATTTCACCAGTGGCCAAGCCGACGCTCAACGAACTTGCTGCCTTCGCCGCCCTGGCCGAGCATCGCAGCTTCCGCAAAGCCGCCGAGGCCATTGGCGTGTCGCGGTCGGCCCTGAGCCATACGCTCCAGGGGCTGGAGCAGGGTGTCGGCGTTCGGCTTCTGAACCGGACGACGCGCAGCGTTTCACTCACGGAAGCCGGCGCGCAATTGCTGGCCAGCATCCGCCCGGTGTTGCAGGATATCGACGCAGCTCTCGACAAACTTGCCGAGGCGCGCGGCACCCCGGCAGGAAAACTGCGCATCAACGCGAACAAGAGCGCGGCTCGGCTCTTGTTGCGCGACGTGGTCCCGAGGTTCCTATCGAAATATCCCGATGTCGAACTCGACCTCGTGTCCGACGGGCGCCTCGTCGACATCGTCGAGACCGGCTTCGATGCAGGTGTCCGACTGGCCGAAGACGTTCCTCGCGACATGATCGCCGTGAGGCTCGGCGGCGACGTCCGCTTCGTTGCGGTGGCATCGCCCGCCTACCTGGCCGGCCGGCCCGTTCCGATCACGCCCGAGGAGCTCCACCGACATCGCTGCATTCGGCACCGGCTGCCGAGCGGCAGGCTCTACCGCTGGGAATTCAGCAAGCACGGCGAGGAGATGATCATCGACGTGCCGGGGGTGCTGACCCTCGACGACAATGATCTCATGGCCGGAGCGGCGGCAGATGGATTGGGCATTGCCTATGTGCCGGAATCGTCTGCACGCAACTGGCTCGAAACCGGACAGCTCGTCCTGGTCCTTGCAGATTGGTGTCCGCCGATACCGGGGCTCGCGCTCTATTATCCCAGCAACCGCCATGTGCCGTCGGCATTGCGCGCATTCATCGACGTCATGAAGGAGACCGATCATGCCGTTCGCAAACCATCCTAAATATCGCTAGACTGCGGGCATGAAAAAGATCGGCTTTCTCTCGTTCGGGCACTGGACGCCCTCCTCGCAATCGCAGACCCGCTCGGCTGCGGATACGCTCACGCAATCCATCGAGCTTGCCGTTGCGGCTGAACAGCTCGGCGCGGACGGGGCTTATTTTCGCGTGCACCACTTCGCGCGCCAGCTCGCTTCGCCCTTTCCCCTGCTGGCCGCGGTCGGCGCCAGGACCAGCCGCATCGAGATCGGCACGGCCGTGATCGACATGCGCTACGAGAACCCGCTCTACATGGTCGAGGACGCCGGCGCCGCCGATCTCATCGCCGGCGGGCGGTTGCAGCTCGGCATCAGCCGGGGCTCGCCCGAGCAGGTGATCGATGGCTGGCGCTATTTCGGCTATCAGCCGGCGGAAGGCGAGAGCGACGCCGACATGGGGCGGCGTCATGCGCTGGTTTTCCTCGACCTCTTGCGCGGCGAGGGTTTTGCCAAGCCCAATCCACGACCGATGTTTCCAAATCCGCCCGGCCTGTTGCGGCTCGAGCCCCATGCGGACGGCCTGCGCGAACGCATCTGGTGGGGCGCCGGCTCCAACGCGACGGCGGTGTGGGCCGCCAAGCTCGGCATGAACCTGCAGAGCTCGACGCTCAAGAACGACGAGACAGGCGAACCCTTCCATGTGCAGCAGGCCGCCCAGATCCGCACCTATCGCGCAGCCTGTACAGAGGCCGGGCATACGCGCGAGCCGCGCATCTCGGTCAGCCGCAGCATCTTCGCGCTGATGGACGATCGCGACCGCGCCTATTTCGGCCGCGGCGGCGGTGACGAGGACCAGATCGGCTTCATCGATCCGCAGACCCGGGCAATCTTCGGCCGCAGCTATGCCGCCGAGCCGGATGTGCTGATCGAGCAGCTCAAGGCCGACGAAGCCATCGCCGAGGCCGACACGCTGCTGCTCACCGTGCCCAACCAGTTGGGCGTCGCCTACAACGTGCATGCGATCGAATCGATCCTGACGCACGTCGCTCCTGCGCTCGGCTGGCGCTGACGCCCCCCGTCATTTGCGGTTCGCGAAGGTTTGGCGGAGTTCGTGACGTTCCCGTGACGCCGCGGCGACGCCCGGTCGTTTGCAGCCCCTTGATCTCCCGCAAGATTGGGCGACGCAACGATGATTGTATGGTTTTCGTTATCCACCAGCCAGATACGAAGCCATGCACCTCCTGTCGAAGCCGATGAAGAAGATTGATCGTCCCAGCGCGGCGGCGAACGATGGCTGGCTTGCCGCAATGAGTCGCCTTGAACCAGGCGAAGCTTGCTTGAAGATGGGGTCGGCGCCGGAGGGAATGTTCGCTGCCGAAGCGGCGGCGCGGCTGAAGAAGCTCGGACCCAACCTCGTTGCGCGGGAGCGCAAGCCGACCATTCCCGAGGAGATCTGGAATCGCGCGCGCAATCCCCTGAACGCCTTGCTCTTGACGCTGGCGGCGGTCTCTTATTTCCTCGGAGACATCCGCGCGGCAATTGTGATCGCTGCGATGGTGGTGCTGGCCATCACGACAGCGTTCATTCAGGAGCACCGCTCCAACGAGGCTGCGGCCCAGCTGCGCGCCATGGTTCATACGACCGCCAGCGTCCGGCGCAGGCCGAGCCAGGCGGATGATCCGTTCACAGAGATTCCCATCGATCAGCTCGTGCCGGGCGATGTGGTGCGGCTTTCGGCCGGAGACATGATTCCGGCCGACCTGCGCCTGCTCGAGGCGCGGGATCTGTTCGTCAATCAAGCCGTCCTGACGGGCGAATCCATGCCTTCCGAAAAGCACGGCCAGGCCAGCACGTCGGAGTGCGAGGCCCCCCTCGACCTGCCGAACGTCTGCTTCATGGGAGCGAACGTCGTTTCCGGTTACGGGACGGGCGTGATTTTGCGAACCGGCCGCAGCACCTTCTTCGGCCAGCTTGCCCACGAGATTGCGGGCCGGCGGGTTCCGACTGCTTTCGACCAGGGCATCAACCGGTTCACGTGGCTGATGATCCGCTTCATACTCGTGATGGTTCCCGCCGTGTTCGTGATCAACGGCCTGACGAAGCACGATTGGCTGGAGGCCCTGCTTTTCGCGGTGGCGGTGGCTGTCGGCCTCACGCCCGAAATGCTGCCGATGATCGTCACCGTCAATCTCGCCAAAGGCGCGATCGCAATGTCGCGCAAGAAGGTGATCGTCAAGCGGCTGAATGCCATTCAGAATTTCGGGGCGATGGACGTGTTGTGCACCGACAAGACGGGCACCCTCACGCAGGATCGAATTATCCTCAAACGGCATATCGATATCGAGGGAAACGACTCCGATGAAGTCCTCCTGTACGCGTTCCTGAACAGCCATTTCCAATCCGGGTTGAAGAACCTCCTCGACAAGGCCGTGCTTGCACACGCTGACCTCGATGAACGCTTGCGGGCTGATGGAGGCTATTCGAAAGTCGACGAAATCCCCTTTGACTTCACCCGCCGGCGCCTCTCCGTGGTGGTCAGGCGCGACGGCTCGAAACATCTGCTCATCTGCAAGGGCGCCGTCGAGGAGATTTTCGCCGTTTGCTCGAACTATTCCCTGAACGGTGAGGCGGGTCGGCTCGACGAAACTCATTTCGAGGCAGCCAAGGAGCAGACGCGCGTCCTGAACTCCGACGGATTTCGTGTCGTCGCAGTGGCCTACAAGGAGATGGACCCGTCGCGGACCGTATACTCGGTCGAGGACGAGGCGGGCCTGACGCTTCTTGGATACATCGCCTTCCTGGATCCTCCGAAAGAAAGCGCGAGGGAGGCGATCGCGGCGCTTGCGCAAAAAGGCGTTCGCATCAAGGTCCTCACCGGCGACAACGAAATCATCACGCGCAAGATTTGTCACGAGGTCCAGCTCGATACGGGCGAAATTGTGCTGGGCAGCCGGATCGGCCAGATGAGCGATGCCGAACTGGCCGAGGTCGCCGACCGCACGACGGTTTTCGCAAAACTGAACCCCGAGCAGAAGGAAAGGGTGGTACGGGCCCTTCACGCGAAGGGACGCGTGGTTGGGTTCCTCGGTGACGGCATCAACGACAGTCCGGCCCTGAAGGCCGCGGACGTCGGCATCTCGGTGGACACCGCGGTCGATATCGCGAAAGAGTCCGCAGACATCATACTGCTTGAAAAGAGCCTCCTCGTTCTTCAGGAGGGCGTAACGGAAGGTCGCAAGGTTTTCGCGAACATCACGAAGTATATCAAGATGGGCGCGAGCTCGAACTTCGGCAACATGTTCAGCGTGCTCGGGGCCAGCATCTTCCTGCCATTCCTGCCGATGGCGCCGATCCAGGTCCTGACCAACAACCTGCTTTATGATTTCTCGCAGACGGCGATCCCGACCGACAATGTCGACGAGGAATATGTGGCTTCACCGCGCAAGTGGGACATCGGCAACATATTCAAGTTCATGATCTTCATCGGACCGATCAGCTCGATCTTCGACTATGCGACCTACGGCATGATGCTTTTCATCTTCGATGCCTGGAACAATCCGGCTCTGTTTCAAACCGGATGGTTTGTCGAATCGCTCCTGACACAGACGCTGATCATTCACATCATCAGAACCGCGAAGATCCCGTTCATCGAGAGCCACGCAAGTCCTGCGCTCATCGCAACGACAATCATCATCTGCACGATCGGCATCACGCTGCCCTTCACCTGGGCGGGCGCTGCCCTGGGTTTCGTGCCATTGCCGTGGCTCTACTGGCCGCTGGTCACCGCCATGCTCCTCACATACGCAACGCTGACGCACTTTGTGAAAGTCTGGTTCATGCGGAGATGGGGCCTTTGACGGGCCTGCGCCGCGCGACCCGATCGGCTCGGGTCCTTCGAGACGACGGGCTGTTGACGCGCCTCAAAGCAGGAAGGCCAGCGCGGCCTCGCAGCGATCCTCGACCTTCAGGGTGAGGAGATCGTCGGCGCGGGTGCGGCCGAGATTGACGGCGGCGATCGGGATCCGTCGTTGCGCGGCGGAGCGGACGAAGCGAAAGCCGGAATAGACCATCAGCGAGGAGCCGACGATCAGCATCGCATCGGCCTGCTGCAAGCGGTCATGCGCGGCCACGACGACATCGCGCGCAACGTTCTCGCCGAAGAAGACCACGTCGGGCTTCTGGATGCCGCCGCAGGCAGCGCAGCAGGGCACGTTGAAGGACGAGAAATCCTCGGCCTCCAGATCCGCATCGCCATCGGGCGCATCGGCCGCGTCGAGCGCGAGCCAGGCGTCATTGGCGGATTCCAGTGCCTGCTGGAATTCCTGCCGCGGGATTTTCGCGCCGCAGCCCATGCAGCGGACGAGATCGAGCCGGCCGTGCAGGTCGACCACCTCGCGGCTGCCGGCGGCCTGATGCAGGCGGTCGACATTCTGCGTCAGCAGCAGCTCGCATTGGCCGCGCGCCTCGAGCCGCGCCAGCGCGCGATGGGCATCGTTGGGCTGCGCCCGGCCGAACCGTCGCCAGCCGACCAGGCTGCGCGCCCAATAACGCTGGCGGGTCGCCTCATCGCCCATGAAGGCCTGGTAGGTGACGGGCGGCGTCCGCTTCCAGTTGCCGTGGCTGTCGCGATAGTCGGGAATGCCGGAATTCGTGCTGCAGCCGGCGCCGGTCAGCACGAACAGACGCGGATGCCGGTCGATGAAGTCCTGGAGAGCGCTGCCGTTCATGACCACACATCTAATGCGCGCCTCCGCCGTCGCAAGCGCCTGCGCGCCCGCTCAGGGACTGCCGTCATGCATGACCGCGCGCGAATGGATCGACAAGCGGCGGAGGTAAATCACGCCGCTCGGTCATAATTCCTTGCCTCGGAAGCCCGCCGCAGCGTTGCAGGGGTCCATGCGGCTGGGGCACTTGCCCGACGCAGGCATTTCCTGCACTTGAGCTGCCATGCTCAAGAATTCGGGAACGGAAATGACCAAGGCCAAGACCTCGCCATCCAGACTGCTGATCGCGCTCGGCGCGTCTCTCATGCTTGCCGCAGGCAGCGCCCGCGCCGAGGATGGCGTGCTGCGCGTCGGCATCATCACCGACATGAGCGGGCAGTATTCCGACGGCAACGGCACCGGCTCGGTGGTCGCAGCCCAGATGGCGGCGGAGGAGATCGGCGGCACGGTGGCGGGCCGCAAGATCGAGATCATCTCGGCCGATCACCAGAACAAGCCGGACGTCGCGACCGGCATCGTGCGCAACTGGATCGACAACAAGGGCGTCGACGTTATCGCCGAGGGCGTCAATTCTGCGGTGGCGCTCGCCATCCAGACCGTGACGCGGGAGAAGAAGAAGCTGTTCCTGATCTCGGGCTCCGGCTCCTCGGACCTGACCGGCAAGCAATGCTCGCCGACCAGCGTGCAATGGACCTACGACACCTATGCGTCCTCGAACGCGACCGCCAAGGCCGTGGTCGCGCGCGGCGGCACGCCCTGGTTCTTTCTCACCGCCGATTACGCCTTCGGCCAGGCGCTGGAGCGCGACGCGAGCCGGGCGGTGACCGCCGCCGGCGGCAAGGTGCTGGGCGCGGTGCGGCACCCGTTCGACACCGCGGATTTCTCCTCATTCCTGCTGCAGGCGCAGTCCTCCGGGGCGAAAATCCTGGCGCTGGCCAATGCCGGCTCCGACTTCCGCAACGCGGTGGCGCAGGCCGACGAGTTCAATATCCGCCAGAGCATGCAGATCGTCGCACTTCAGGTCACGCTCACCGACGTGCCGGCGCTCGGCCTGCAGCACGCCCACGACCTGCTGTTCACCGACTCATTCTATTGGGACCGCACGCCGGAGACCCGGGCCTTCGCGGAAGCGTTCTTCAAGCGGCATGGCGCCATGCCGACCGCCTACCAGGCCGGCGTCAACTCGGCGCTGCGGCATTATTTCAAGGCGGTCGCCGCGACCAACTCGGTCGATTCGGAAGTCGTCATCGCGCAGATGCGCAAGACGCCGGTCAACGACTTCTTCGCCCAGGGCGGCGTGGTGCGCGAGGACGGCCGCATGGTGCACGACATGTACCTGATGCGGATCAAGAAGCCGGAGGAATCCAAGAGCAAATGGGACTTGTACGAGTATCTCGCCACCGTCCCGGGCGACCAGGCATTCCGGCCGCTCAATGAAGGCGGCTGCCCCTACATCGCCAAATCACAGTAAGCGCCGTCAGGCCGGCCGCGCGCGATTGCGGATCTCCTGCGCGCCCGCGAGAATCCCGCGCTGGAGCGCGCGGGCGGCCGGCGACAGGTCGCGGCCGATCCGCCTGATCAGATAGAGCTCGCGCTCGATCATGGGCTCGATCAGCTTGCGATAGGTCAGCACGGGATGGCTGGCCTCGGGCCAGGCAAGGCTCGGCAGCGGCGCAACGCCGACGCCGGCCTCGACCAGTGCGAGCAACGTCGCCGGATGCTCCGCCTCATGCGCGGGCGTCGACTGCCGGACCTCGGCGAGGCCGCGCTCCATTTCGAGCCGGATCCCGGTGCCGGTCGCCATCAGCACAAGGCCCGCCTTGGCTGCATCCGCCCAGCTCACCAATTCGCGTGACGCGAGCGGGTGATCGCGCCGCATCACCAGCGCAAAATTGTCGGTGAGCAGCCGCGTCGCATCGAGATCGGGGTCGTCGTCCGGAACGTTGGCGATGCCGAGTTCGACATCGCCGCCGCGCAGTGCCGCGATGATCTGGTGGCGGGAGATCTCCCGCAGCGCGACGGTCACGAACGGATGCTCGCGCTGGAACGACGCGAGCACCAGCGGCATCAGGCGCAGCGCCACCGACGGCACGCAGGCGACGGTCACGTGCCCGCGGCGATGCTCGCGCAGGTCACGCAGATCCTGCAGCTGTCGGTCGAGATCGGCGAGCAGCCGCTGGATTCCCGGCATGAACTCGGCGCCGACCCGCGAGAGCTGCAGCTTGCGCGTGGTGCGGTCGAGCAGACGCACGCGCAAACCGTCCTCGAGCTGGCGCACCGCCTGGCTGACCGCGGATTGCGACAGGCCAAGCGAGCGCGCGGCGCCGGAGAAACTGCCGGTCTCTACGACCCGGACGAAGGCACGCAACTGCTTCAGATCGAGCTGATCTATCATAATAGCTTATAAATATATCTGGCTGTCCTGAATTGCTAATCAAAAGCTGCGATGCAAAGATTTTGGGCGAAGACCGGGGATGACCATCAAACAGGCAGCCGGCAATGCCGCCGGCCGACCGAGAGGACAGGGACGTGATCAACAGGCGCGATCTCATCAAATATTCGCTGCTGGGCGCGGCAGCGCCGCTGGCAGGTCTGCGAACCCCGGCCTTCGCGGCCGCAGCAAAAATCGAAATCGCCGAAGCGCTGCGGCTCGGCATGTACGCCTCGCTTTACGTGGCGGCCGACAAAGGCCTGTTCGCCAAGCACGGCTGCGATGCCGACCTGACCACCGCCGGCGGCATCGCGCTGCCGGTGCCGATCCTGCTCTCCGGCCGCGGTCAGATCGGCGTGACCAGCCCGGGCATGTCGGTCAACGCGGTGCGCGAGGGCGGCAAGATCAAGAACATCGCCAAGATCGTCGGCGGCGTCTCGATGTGGGGCATTGCGCGGCCCGACAGCACCATCAAGACCATCGACGATCTGCGCGGCAAGACCATCGCCACGCTGAAATTCCCCTCCTCCACGATTCAGGTGCCGACCTTCGCGATGAAGACGGTCGGCAAGTTCGATCCCAAGGAAGCCGGCGTCACCTTCCTCGAACTGCCGCCCGGCGCGCAGGCCGCGGCCGTGAAGGACGGCCGCGCCGACATCGCGACCGCGTTCGAATGGGACGTCAGCATCGGCACCGAGCAGTTCGGCCTCAAGCCCGTGCTGTCGTTTGCCGATGTGCTCGGCCCGGTGTGCTTCACCACCGCGATGGCGACGGAAGAGGTGATCGCGGGCAATCCGCAAGGCGTGCAGGGCTTCTGCAACGCGATTGCGGAAGCGCAGAAGCTGATGCATGAGGACAATGCGGTCTTCACGGAGGTGGCGGAGAAATATTTCCCGAAGGTGCCGACGACGGTGGTCGAAAGCGCCACCAGGAACTTCTTCGGCTCCAAGACCGCGATCCCGCGCAACCCCACCATCTCGGCGGACGAATGGGATCGCGCGATGCAGCTCGAGCAGGGCGGCGGCGCGGTGCAGTCCACCCTTCCCTACACCCAGATGGTCGACAACCGCTTCGCCGAGCAGGCGACCAAGCAGTTCGGGCTGTCGTGATGGTGGTGACGACGAATCCCTCGCGCGAGGCGCGCTATGTCACGCTGCCGGCGCGGCCCGAGCCGCTGCGGCTTGCGGTCGACGAGACCGCGGTGGTCGTGGTCGACATGCAGAACGCCTACGCCTCTCCCAACGGCTATCTCGATCTCGCCGGCTTCGACATCTCGGGCGCCAAGTCCGCGATCGTCGCCATCAAGGGCGTGCTCGATGTCGCGCGCAGTGCGGGCGTACCCGTCATCTATTTCCAGAACGGCTGGGACCCGGGCTATGTCGAGGCGGGCGGGCCCGGCTCGCCCAACTGGCACAAGTCGAATGCGCTGAAGACGATGCGCAAGCGGCCGGAGCTGCAGGGCAAGCTGCTCGCCAAGGGCGGCTGGGACTATGCGCTGGTCGACGAGCTCAAGCCGGGGCCGGGCGACGTCGTGGTGCCGAAGAGCCGCTACAGCGGCTTCTTCAACTCCCAGTTCGACAGCATCCTGCGCGCCCGCGGCATCCGCAATCTCGTGTTCTGCGGCATCGCCACCAATGTCTGCGTGGAATCGACGCTGCGCGACGGCTTCCACCTGGAATATTTCGGCGTGATGCTGGAGGACGCGACCCACCAGGCCGGGCCCGACTATTTGCAGAAGGCGTCCGTCTTCAACATCGAGACCTTCTTCGGCTGGGTGTCGACGTCAGGCGATTTCCGCCGCGCCTTCGCCCAGACCGAAGCCGTCGCAGCCAAGGAGAAAACACCATGAGCGACCGTGCGATCATTCCGCCCGGCACCCACGCCCCCATCGCCCCGTTCTCGCCGGGCATGATGGCCGACAACGTGATCTACGTCTCGGGCACGCTGGCGTTCGACGCCAACAACGACGTCGTCCATGAGGGCGATGCCGCCGGCCAGACACGGCACATTCTCGAAACCATCAAGCGCGTGCTGGAGACGGCGGGCTCGAGCCTCGCCGACGTCACCTTCAACATGATCTTCGTCACCGACTGGGCGAACTATGCCGCGGTCAACAAGGTCTATGCCGAATATTTCCCGGGCGAGAAGCCGGCGCGCTATTGCATCCAGTGCGGGCTGGTGAAGCCGGCCTGCCTGGTCGAGATCGCCTCGATCGCGCACAAGAGAGGCTGAGATGGCCGCGCTCGACGCCGGACAGACCGCGCTGGCAGCGCACCGGTGCTTCGGCGTCCCGCCTGCGCTGCGGATCGCGCTGCTGCAGGTCGCGCTGCTGATTGCGCTGTTGGGCGTCTGGGAGCTTGCGATCCGCTTCGGCCTGATCGCGGTCTATGTCTACGGGCAGCCGAGCGGCATTTTCGCCAAGGCCGGCAAGCTGATCGCGAGCGGGGAGTTGCTGCGCGACGCGGCGCTGACCGCGTGGGAGGCGGTCGCGGGCTTCCTGCTCGGGACGGTTCTCGGCAGCACCGTCGGCCTGCTGTTGTGGCTGGTTCCGACCGGCGCGGCGGTGCTGCGGCCCTATCTGGTCGCGCTCAATGGACTGCCCAAGATCGCGCTGGCGCCGCTGATCATCGTCTGGTTCGGCATCGGCATCTCCTCCAAGATCGCGATCGCCGCCATCATCACCTTCATCGTCGCGATCATCACGGCGCTGCAGGGCGCCAAGGAAGTCGACGCCGACCTGGTGAAGCTATTGCGCTCGCTCGGCGCCAGCCGCTTCAAGACCTGGCGCACCGTCATCGTGCCGGGCGCGATGCCGTGGATCGTCGCGGCCTTTCGGCTCAATGTCGGCTTCGCCCTGATCGGCGCCGTGGTCGGCGAATACATCGCCTCCAAGGAAGGGCTCGGCTACATGATCTATTACGCCGGCGTGCTCTACGACCTCAATTCGGTCTGGGTCGGCATCGCCACGCTGATGGCGGTGGCGCTCCTGATGTACGGCGCGATCGACCTGATCGAGCGCCGCCTGCTCTCCTGATCGACGAACGCTTCAACACCGGGATCGAGACCTTCAACTCATGGCTTTCGCGCGCGGCGACAGTGCCGACATCTATTACGAGGTTCACGGACGCGGCACGCCGATCCTGCTGTCGGCGGGCATGGGCGGCAGCGGCTCGTTCTGGCAACCGCAGCTCGCCGCGCTGGCCAGGCATCACCAGGTGATCCTCTACGACCATGTCGGCACCGGCCGCAGCGCACGGGGCGAGCGCAGCATTGCCGGCATGGCGGACGACGTCGTTTCGGTGCTCGACGCTGCCGGCGTGGACGCCGCCCATCTCGTCGGCCACGCCATCGGCGGCATTGTCGGTCTCGAGCTTGCGATCCGGCATCCCGGGCGGTTGCGCAGCCTTGCGGTCGTCAACGGCTGGGGCCGCGCCGACCCGTTCCTGCGGCGCTGCTTCGAGGTGCGCAAGCAGCTGCTCAACCAGGCGGGGCCGAAGGCCTATGTCCGCGCCCAGCCGCTGTTCCTGTATCCGCCGCAATGGATCTCCGAGAACATCGCGCATCTCGAAGCCGAGGAGCAGCGGATCCTCGCGCATTTCCCGCCGGTGGCGACAATGAACCAGCGCATCGACATGTTCCTGGCGTTCGACGCCGGCACACGGCTGTCGTCGATCCGCGTCCCGACCCTGCTTGCTTCCGCAAAGGACGACGCGCTGGTGCCGGCCTATCTCACGAGGCAGCTCGCAGCCGCAATCCCGCAGGCGCGCGTGCACGAGGTCGGCTGGGGCGCCCATGCCTTCACGGTCGTCACCCCCGAGGTCTTCAACGAGGCGCTGCTCGATTTCTGCAAGGAGGTGGACCGATGAGGGCGACGGTGCAGAACGCGGCCGACACCGCTGCCGTGGTGCTTCGGGCCGAGAATGTCGGCGTCACCTTCACCGGCGGCGGCAAGCCGGTGGAAGCCATCCGCAAGGTCGATTTCGAGCTCCGCCGCAGCGAGACGCTGGCGATCGTCGGCCCCTCGGGCTGCGGCAAATCCACCCTGTTCAATGCCATCGCGGGACTGTTGCGGCCGACCCGCGGCTTTGTCGAGGTCGGCGGACGGCGGGTCGACGACGCCGCGGGCCATGTCGGCTACATGCTGCAGAAGGACCTGCTGCTGCCCTGGCGCAGCGTGCTCGACAACGTCATGCTGGGGCTCGAGGTGCGGAAGGTGCCGCGCGGCCGCGCCCGCGAAATCGCGCTGGAGCTGATCAAGGCTTACAGCCTGGCCGGTTTCGAGGATGCAAAGCCTGCGGCGCTGTCCGGCGGTATGCGCCAGCGCGTCGCCATCATGCGCACGCTTGCGTTCGATCCCGAGGTGATCCTGCTCGACGAGCCGTTCTCGGCGCTCGACTTCCAGACCCGCCTTCTGATGCAGGCCGACGTCTCCCGCATCATCGCCGAGCGCGGCAAGAGCGCCATTCTCGTCACCCACGACATCGGCGAAGCGATCGCGATGGCCGACCGCGTGCTGGTCCTGAGCGCTCGTCCGGCGACCGTCCGCGCGCTGCATGTGATCGACATGCCGCGCGCCGGCCGCGACCCGGCGGCGTTGCGGACCGATGCACTGTTTCAGGATTATTTTGCCAGGATCTGGGCCGACCTCGAACGCCCCGCCAACGCGGCCTGAGGCGTTTTGCCGCTTCTGACCTGGCGCAAAGCCTGTCGCTCCCGACTGGGGTTCTATTGCGTCGCTTGCGTTGCCGTTTTGACGCGTTTTCCAGGCGAGGCCATCATGTCAAAACCCGTTCCCGACAAGGCGGAGGTTGCGCTCGAATATCCCGACAAATTCTATGTCGGCACCTTCGAGCACTCCTCGCGTTTCGAAGCCCATCTCGATGCTGCCGGCGTGACGCTGGTGCTGGAGCGGCCGGGCGCAGACGACGTGCGCAAATCGGTCCACATGCACTTCAGCTTCGGCCTGGTGGCCGCCATCTTGCGCGAGCTCGCCGCAAGCGTCGAGGCCATTCCCCGCGACGACGTCTCCCACCGCGCCGAGCTCGAATCGGCCGTGGCCGAGCTCGGCAAGGCGCTCACCAAGCCTTAACCCGGCTGTGCCAAAGCGCGACATTGGGCGGTCGCGCTTAAGGCTTTCTTCACCCCCTCTTAAGGCTCCGTTAGTCACAAGAAACTGTTTAATTTGCAGAGGGTTACATTGGAGGCTGCTGTGCTCGCGAAGTGACAGGATTTTATTCAAATCCCGTCTATCTGGCGCTCCTAGAGATGGCGCCCGACGTGGCGTCTCCCGCAGTGATTTGTCCGGAGACCAACAATGAAGAAATTCCTCCTCGCAACTGTGGCGCTTGCCTCGATGGCCGCAGCGGCGCCAGCACTCGCCGCCGACCTCGGCTACCGCGCGCCCTATTATCAGAAGGCGCCCGCCTATGCGGCGCCGATCTACAACTGGACGGGCTTCTATATCGGCGGCCATCTCGGCGGCGCCTTCTCCAGCGACAACAATTTCTCCGGACTGTCCACCGGCAACAACTCCAACGGCCGCTTCATGGGCGGCCTGCAGGGCGGTTACGACTACCAGTTCTCGCCGAACTTCGTGGCCGGCATCGAAGGCCAGTACTCCTGGCTGTCGGGCAATGTCGGCGCGGTGTTCCCCGGCGGCTTTGCCTACACCAACAATCAGCGCGGGCTTGGCTCCATCACCGGCCGCATCGGCTATACCTGGGGCCCTGGCCTGCTCTATGTGAAGGGCGGCTACGCCTATTCCGACAACAACGAGAGCGTGACGCTCGGCGGCGTGCCGGTCGGATTCGGAACCAATGGCGACCACAGCAATGGCTGGACCGTCGGCGTCGGCGTCGAATACATGTTCGCTCCGAACTGGTCGGCCAAGGCCGAGTACCAGTACTACAATTTCGGCAGCGCGACCTTCACCGCGCCCGCGGGCCTGGTGCCCACCGGCAGCTTCACCACCGACGACCACACCATCACGGCCGGCGTGAACTACCGCTTCAACTGGGGCGCGATCGCCGGCCGGTACTGAGACGTAACGACGTCCCACAGCCGCGAAGGCAACCAGGCATTAACGCATTCGACAAAGAGGCCGGCTTCATCGCCGGCCTCTTTCGCATTGTTGCTCAGAGGCCCTGCGGAACGTTCTAAAATTCCCGACTTCTTAACCGGGCAACGCGATACTGCGCCCGCTTTCGTCTTCTGGTAGCGGCTCGGGGCATTGGGCATGGCGTTACGGTTGGGAATTGGCAGTTTTCTTGGACTGATGCGGCCGCGTTTCGGCGTGAGGGGCAGCCTGTTTGCGGCCTTCGCCGTGATCGCCGCGATGGCGATCGTCATCTCGGCCGGCGCCGGCTTCGTGTTTCGCCATCTCGGCAGCGTCATGATCGATTTCTCCGGCCGCGACATTCCGCGGCTCGCCGCCAGCCTGCAGCTGCAGGCGCAGAGCTCAACGCTCGCGGCCCAGGGACCTGCGGTGCTCGCCTCGCAAAGCGAGGAGGCACTGACCGAGCGCACCGCCAAGGTCGCGGAGATCCAGAAGCAGACCGCGGACAAGCTCGGCGAGATCATCGAGCTCGGCGCCGACAAACAGATCGTCGACGCGCTGCGCGAGACGGTCAAGAACATCAACGACGCCACCACCAGCCTGGGCTCGGCCGCGCGCGAACGGCTCGATGCCGCCGCCCAGCACAACAAGGCCTACGCCGCACTTCGCGCCGCGCAGACCGCTTTCGTTGCCGCGGCGGGCCCGGTGATGCTGGACGCCCAGACCCAGGTCAATGCCATCCTGAGCGCCGCCGAGATTTCCGTCGACGACGCGACCGCGGCCTCGCGCACCGTCGAGCAGCTCGGCAATGTGGTGGCGAGTGGCAATCTCGCCGGCTCCGACCTCGCGGCAGCGCTGACCGCCAGTGACAGCGATGCGCTCGACGCGGTCCAGAAGGATTTCAGGGAGACGCAAGCCAGGGTCAAATCCAACCTCGAGCTGCTGCCCGACAATTCCGGCACCAAGGCCCTGCGCGATGCGGCGCAGAAGCTGCTTGCGCTCGGCGAGGGCAAAACCGGCGTGTTCAAGGTGCGGCAGAAGGAGCTCGACGCCGAGGATTACGGCCAGACCGTGCTGGAGGAGACCCGCAAGCTCAATGTGGGCTTAGGCATCAGCGTGCAGCAGCTGGTCGACGGCGTGCAGAAGGAAACCAATGCCGCGACCTTCCAGGCGCGCCAGGATATCTCGCTCGCCACCACCGTCATGATCGGGCTCGGCATCGCCACCCTGATCGGATCGGTGCTGTTCGTCTGGCTCTATGTCGGCCGCAACATCCTGCGCCGCATCTCCAGCCTGCAGCGGTCGATGCAGCTGCTGTCCGCCGGCGACCTCGAAAGCGAGATCTACCAGAGCCACCAGGACGACGAGATCGCCTCGATGGCAAGCTCGCTCACGGTGTTCCGCGAAAGCATGATCGCGGCACGCTCGCTGTCGGCCGACCAGGACAAGGACCGCATCGCCAAGGCGGAGCGCGCCTCGCGCATGGAGGTCCGCATCGCCGAGTTCGAGGCCACGGTGCGCGCGGCGCTCGACAACCTGCAGGGTGCGGCCAACTCCATGCAGACCACGGCGCAGAGCATGGCCAATACGGCCGACCAGTCCAACGCGCTGGTCAATGCGGTGGCTTCCGCCGCCGAGGAGACCTCGGTCAATGTGCAGACCGTCTCGGCCGGCACCGAGCAGCTGTCGTCATCGATTGCCGAGATCAGCCGCCAGGTGATGTCTTCGGCCGAGATCGCCCGCAAAGCCGTCGAGGAGGCCAGCGCGACCGACTCCACGGTGCAAGGCCTGGCCGAGAACGCCAGCCGCATCAACGTCGTGGTCGACCTGATCCAGGTGATCGCATCGCAGACCAATCTGCTCGCGCTCAACGCCACCATCGAGGCCGCGCGTGCCGGCGAGGCCGGCCGGGGCTTTGCGGTGGTCGCATCGGAAGTGAAGAATCTCGCCAGCCAGACCGCGAAGGCGACCGACGAGATTCGCGGCCAGATCGCCAGCATGCAGGAGGTCACGACCTCGGCCGTCGGCGCGATCCGCAAGATCGGCCAGACCATCGGCGAGATCAACGACGTCAGCACGGCGATTGCCGCCGCGGTCGAGGAACAGGGCGCGGCGACCCGCGAGATCGCCCGCAACATCCAGCACGCGGCGGGCGGCACAAGCGAGGTGTCCTCCAACATCATCGGCGTGTCGACGGCATCGGCCGAAGCCGGCAGCGCGGCGACCCAGGTGCTGGATGCGTCAGCCGCGCTCCGCGGCGAGGCCGACAGGCTGCGTGCCGAAATCGACGCGTTCCTGAGCAATATCAGGGCGGCGTAGCGCGACGTGCGCCCGTCATTGCGGGGCGATGCGAAGCGTCGAACCCGGAATCCCCCGTCGTGCCACGGAATGACAGGCTGACATGATGCTTTTCAGCTGGCGCTGCGCCGAATGTGCGGCTAATCGTTAGATCATGCATTCGAAGACCGACAAGATCCAGTCCTCGGCCGAGGCACTGCGATACCCCTGGGAGGCCCACCCGGGGCCGGATCAGGTCGTCGAGGTGATGCCCGGCGTGCTCTGGGTGCGGCTGAAACTGCCGTTCCGCCTCAACCATGTGAACATCTACCTGATCGCCGACGGCGACAGCTATGCCATGGTCGATTCCGGCTTCGGCAATGAAGAGACCATCGCGGCCTGGACGGCGCTGTTCGAAGGGCCGCTGGCTCATGTCAAGGTGAGCCGCCTCATCGTCACCCATTCGCACCCCGATCATGTCGGTCTCGCCGGCTGGATCGTCGAGCGCTTCGGCTGCCCGCTCGAGATGTCGCAGGTCGAATATCTGCAGTCGGTCTATCACCAGAACCGCGGCACCGAGGAGCGGCGCAACGCGCAGCGCCTGTTCTTCCGCCGCCATGGCATGGACGAGAGCCTGACCGAGCAATTGCTCGGCCGCGGCTCGGATTATCTCAAGCGCGTCTCGGTGCTGCCGCCCTCCTACCGCCGCATCTCGCACGGCGACGAGGTCACGATCGGCAGCCGCCGCTTCAAGGTGATCACCGGCGGCGGGCACGCGCTCGACCAGGTGATGCTCTATTGCGCGGCCGACAAGCTGTTCCTCTCCGCCGACCAGGTGCTGAGCAAGATCTCGCCCAATGTCAGCGTCTGGGCAGTCGAGCCGGACCAGAACTCGCTCGGCGAATATCTGGCCTCGCTGGCGAGCCTCACCACCACGTTGCCCTACGACGTGATGGTGCTGCCCGGCCACGGCGTGCCGTTCTACGGCCTGAAGACCCGCATCAAGCAGCTCGCCGATCATCACGAGGAGCGCTGCCGGATGATTGCAGAGGCCTGCCGCGACGAGCCGCAGACCTCGGCGCAGCTGGTGCCGGTCGTGTTCCACAAGCATGTGCTGGACGCGCACCAGATGGGCTTCGCCGCCGGCGAGCTGATCGCCCATGTCAATTACATGCTGGTCGAGGGTCGGCTCACCGCGCAGGAAGTGGACGGCGTGCTGCGCTTCAGGACCACCTGAGCGGCGCCTTCACGCCGACTTGATCCGGATCAATCTGGCTCCCGCCCGATCTTATATTCGTGCAACCCAGACATGGGCGGCCGGCAGCGGCCAATTCCGTTCTCGACAGCCCGGTTGGAAACGCTCTAAAAAGGCGCTCCCAGCCGTCCGGTTCCTTCAAGCTCAGATCCAGGTCTTGCGATGGACTACAGCCAGTTTTTCAGCGCCGCCCTCAACCGTCTTCATGATGAACGGCGCTACCGTGTCTTCGCCGACCTCGAGCGCATCGCCGGCCGCTTCCCGCATGCCATCTGGCATTCGCCGAAGGGGGCACGCAACGTCGTGATCTGGTGCTCCAACGATTACCTCGGCATGGGCCAGCATCCGAAGGTGATCGGCGCCATGGTCGAGACCGCGACGCGCTTCGGCACCGGCGCCGGCGGCACCCGCAATATCGCCGGCACGCATCATCCGCTGGTGCAGCTCGAGACCGAGCTCGCCGACCTGCATGGCAAGGAAGCCGCGCTGCTGTTCACCTCGGGCTATGTCTCCAACCAGACCGGCATCGCCACCATCGGCAAGCTGATCCCGAACTGCCTCATTCTGTCCGACGCCCTCAACCACAATTCCATGATCGAGGGCATCCGCCAGTCCGGCTGCGAACGGGTGGTCTTCCGTCATAACGATGTCGCCCATCTCGAGGAGCTGCTGCGTGCGGCCGGCGAGAAGCGGCCCAAGCTGATCGCCTGCGAGAGCCTGTATTCGATGGACGGCGACATCGCGCCGCTGGCGAAAATCTGCGATCTCGCCGAGCGCTATGGCGCCATGACCTATGTCGATGAAGTCCACGCGGTCGGCATGTACGGCCCGCGCGGCGGCGGCATTGCCGAGCGCGACGGCGTCATGCACCGGATCGACATTCTCGAGGGCACGCTCGCAAAGGCCTTCGGCTGCCTCGGCGGCTATATCGCCGGCAAGGGCGAGATCATCGACGCCGTGCGCTCCTATGCGCCGGGCTTCATCTTCACGACCGCCTTGCCGCCGGCGATCTGCTCGGCTGCGACGGCCGCGATCCGGCACCTGAAGACCTCCAGCTGGGAGCGCGAGCGCCACCAGGACCGCGCCGCGCGGGTCAAGGCGATCCTCTCGGCTGCGGGCCTGCCGGTGATGTCGAGCGAGACCCATATCGTGCCGCTGTTCGTCGGCGACGCCGAACGCTGCAAGCAGGCGTCCGACATCCTGCTCGAGGAGCACAGCATCTACATCCAGCCGATCAACTACCCGACGGTCGCCAAGGGCACCGAGCGGCTGCGCATCACGCCCTCGCCCTATCACGACGACGGCCTGATCGATCAGCTCGCCGAAAGCCTGCTGCAGGTGTGGGAACGCCTCGGCCTGCCGCTGCAGCAGAAGTCGCTCGCGGCGGAGTAGCGCGGCTCGCCTTGGCCGCAAAGTTTTGATGCTTTCAACCCGTCATCCTGAGGCGCTTGCGAAGCAAGCCTCGAAGGATGAAGGCCGAGCTGCTGAAGCGGGGCCGTCTATCCTTCGAGGCTCGCTGGCGCGAGCGCCTCAGGATGACGGGTCAGGCCGCGCTTTAACGACGATCCCCCATATCCCGCCAGACCGGAATTTCCCTGTCGCTTGCGTCGCGCTAAGGCGCTAATTTGCTGCCGGAAATTGGGCGGGCGTTGCAGGGAGAACAGCAGGGATGCTGCATGACTGGGGCGTCGTAGGGGCCGCCTTCGGCTACATCGGGTTCCTGTTCCTGGTGGCGAGCTATGGCGACCGGCTGTCGCCCGACCAGCGCGGGCGCGCCAGCGGGCTGATCTACCCGCTGTCGCTTGCCATCTATTGCACGTCCTGGACCTATTTCGGCTCGGTCGGGTCGGCGACCCGCACCAGCGTCGATTTCCTGGCGATCTATGTCGGCCCGGTGCTGATGATCGGGCTGTGCACGCCGCTGTTGCGCCGCATCATCCATCTCGCCAAGACCCAGAACATCACCTCCATCGCCGACTTCATCGGCGCGCGCTACGGCAAGAGCCAGGCCGTCGCCGTCACCGTCGCGGTGATCGCCATCGTCGGCTCGGTGCCCTACATCGCGCTGCAGCTCAAGGCGGTGGCTTCCTCGCTCGAGATCATCCTGAGCGAGGACCATGCGATTTCCCGCATCCCGATCATCGGCGACATTCCGCTGCTGGTGACGCTGGCGATGGCGGCATTTGCCGTGCTGTTCGGCACGCGGCAGACCGACGCCACCGAGCACCAGCACGGGCTGATGCTGGCGGTCGCGACCGAATCCATCGTCAAGCTGGTCGCCTTCCTCGCCGCCGGCGCCTTCGTCACCTTCTGGATGTTCACCCCGCACGACCTGGCCGTGCGCGCGATGACGACGCCGGAGGCGGTGCGCGCGATCAACTACGTGCCTTCGGTCGGCAATTTCCTGATCACCACGCTGTTGTCGTTCTGCGCCATCATGCTGTTGCCCCGCCAGTTCCATGTCAGCGTGGTGGAGAACGCCTCCGATGCCGAGGTGCGCCGCGCGCGCTGGCTGTTTCCGCTCTATCTTGTCGGCATCAATCTGTTCGTGATCCCGATCGCGCTCGCCGGCCTCATCACCTTCCCGTTCGGCCGGATCGACAGCGACGTCTTCGTGCTGGCGCTGCCGATCGCGGGCAATGCGCCGGCCCTCTCCATGAGCGTGTTCGTGGGCGGGCTCTCGGCCGGCACCGCGATGGTGATCGTGGAGTGCGTGGCGCTCTCGGTCATGGTGTCGAACGACATGGTGGTCCCGCTGGTGCTGCAGCGCGCGCCGCGCTCCAGCGCCGCCGCGGCGTTCGGCGACTTCCTGTTGAAGGTGCGGCGCTTCGCGATCTTCGCCATCATGGCGATGGCCTATCTGTATTACCGCGCGCTCGGCCATACCCAGCTCGCCGCGATCGGGCTGTTGTCCTTTGCCGCCATCGCCCAGCTCGCGCCGGCCTTTTTCGGCGGGCTGATCTGGCGCCGCGGCACCGCGCGCGGCGCCATCGGCGGCATGCTGGTCGGCTGCCTGGTGTGGATGTACACGCTGTTCCTGCCGAGCTTCCTCGACACCAACACCAGCGGAATCCTCTTGTTGCAGCACGGGCCGTTCGGCATCGAGGCGCTGCGCCCGCAGGCGCTGTTCGGCACCGACCTGCCGCCGCTGTTGCACGGGGTGCTCTGGAGCCTGTCGCTCAACGTCGCGACCTTCGTGCTGCTGTCGCTCTGGCGCCAGCCCTCCTCGATCGAGCGGCTGCAAGCCGACCTGTTCGTGCCGAGCGAGCTGGCGCCGACCGCGCCGAGCTTCCGCCGCTGGCGCACCACGGTCACCGTGCAGGACATCCAGTCCACGGTCGCGCAATATCTCGGCGCCGAGCGCGCGCGGCAATCCTTCGAGGCCTTCGCGCTGACCCGCCATGCGAGGCTCGATCCCGACGCGCCCGCCGACTTCGAGCTGCTGCAGCATGCCGAGCATCTGATCGCCTCCTCGATCGGCGCGGCATCCTCGCGGCTCGTGATGTCGCTGCTGTTGAAGAAGCGCACGGTCTCGGCCAAGGCCGCGCTGAAGCTGCTCGACGATTCCCATGCCGCGTTTCACTTCAACCGCGAGATCATGCAGGCCGCGCTCGACCATGTGCGGCAGGGCATCGCGGTGTTCGATGCCGACCTGCATCTGATCTGCTCCAACCAGCAGTTCGGCGAAATTCTCGGCCTGCCGCCGCATCTGGTGCAGATCGGCATTCCCCTGAGCGAGATCCTCGGCTTCATGGCGGAGATCAACCTCTCCGACTTCGACGATGCCGAGGCCTTCGTCACGCGCCGGCTCGCCGCCTACACCAGCGAGGGCGCGTCCTATCTGGAGCGCCTGCCCGACCGCCATATGGTGCTCGAGGTGCGGTCCAACCGCATGCCCGGCGGCGGCCTGGTCATTACCTTCACGGACGTCACTCCCTCGTTCGAGGCGGCGGAAGCGCTGGAACGCGCCAACGCCACGCTGGAGAAGCGCGTGCGCGAGCGCACCGAGGAACTGACCCGGCTCAATTCCGAGCTTGCGCTCGCCAAGAGCGCGGCCGAGGACGCCAACATCTCCAAGACGAGGTTCCTGGCGGCGGCGAGCCACGACATCCTGCAGCCGCTCAACGCGGCGCGGCTCTATGTGACGAGCCTGGTCGAGCGCCAGAGCGGCGGCGAGACGGCGCGGCTGGTCGAGAACATCGACGACTCGCTGGAGGCGATCGAGGAAATCCTGAGCGCGCTGCTCGACATTTCCAGGCTCGATGCCGGCGCCATGACGCCCTCGATCTCGAGCTTCAAGATCGGCGACCTGATGCGCTCGCTGGAGATCGAATTTGCCCCGGTGGCGCGCGCCAAGGGGCTCGAACTGACCTTCGTGCCCTGCTCGCTGCCGGTGGAATCGGACCGCCTGCTGCTGCGGCGCCTGCTGCAGAACCTGATCTCGAACGCGATCAAATATACTCCGCACGGCCGCGTGCTGGTCGGCTGCCGCCGCTTCGGCGATGCCCTCAGGATCTGCGTCTACGACACCGGGCTCGGCATTCCGCCGCTCAAGCGCGGCGAGATCTTCAAGGAGTTTCACCGGCTCGAGCAGGGCGCGCGGATCGCGCGCGGTCTCGGGCTCGGGCTCTCGATCGTGGAGCGGCTGTCGCGCGTGCTCAGGCATCCCGTCGCGCTGGATTCCAATGCGAGCGGCGGCTCGGTGTTCTCGGTGACCACGCCGGTTGCGAAGGCGGTCAACTACACGGCGGCCGTCACTGCGGCCACGCCGGTTGCGAAGACGCCGATCGCGGGCGCCAGGATCGTCTGCATCGAGAACGATCCCGCGATCCTCGACGGCATGAAGACGCTGCTGACCGCCTGGGACGCCGAGGTGATCGCAGTCGCCGATCCGGAGGCCGCGATCGAGGCGATCGAGCATTCGGGCGGCCCGGTCACGGGGCTTCTGGTCGACTATCATCTCGACCGCGGCAATGGCCTCGCCGCCATCCGCGACATCCGCCGCCGCTTCGGCGAAGCGCTGCCCGCCATCCTGATCACTGCCGACCGCAGCCCCCGCGTCCGCGCCGCTGCCCGCGAGGAAAACATCGCGGTGCTCAACAAGCCGCTCAAGCCGGCCTCGCTGCGCGCCCTGTTGGGACAATGGCGCATCCAGCAGATGGTGGCGGCGGAGTAGGCGGCCGCTTTGTCTGCCCCCGCAGCGATGCTGTAAAATCGCAGCGTCACAACCCGCGCAGGCCGGCGCGCATCGGCCGCAATCCAAAGCGATCGTGATCGCGATGCTGCCGTGGATGCCGCCATGAATCGCGGCGCTGACATAATAGCGTTAGGATCAGCGCAGTAGATGTCCGCGAACATTCGTGCCGTTGCGAGGCGCCGCGCGCGCCGGCCGGCACCATTCGGGGCGACCTCATGACGTTGACGACGCGCGGCCATCACCGGACATCCGGATGGTCGATATCCACACGATCGGGATCCATTCGACCACTGCTGGTATCTGCCATCCTGCTGACGATATCCCTGCGTGCAGCCATCGTCGGCATCGAGCCCGCCAGCGCCGCGGCCGACGCCGGGCCGACGCCATCGATCGAGGCCGGGATCGCGCGCTATCGTTCGCAGCTCGTCGAGGATATCGACCGATCCGTTGCCGAGGTGCAGGCGTTGCGCGCCAGCGTTGCAAGCGGCGACCTTGCCGCAGCCAAGCGGGCCTGGATCGAGGCCCGGGTCGGCTGGGAACGTTCCGAGGTTTTCACCAGCGGCTTTGCACCCGATCTCGACCGCGAGATCGATGCCTGGCCCAATGGCGCCACCGGATTTCACGCCATCGAGGCCAAGCTGTTCGGCGCGGGCCGCACCGACGTCGCAGACGAGGTCGACGCGTTGCTGCACAGCCTGTCGGACATGGCGAAAACCGCCCGCAACATCGCCTTGACGCCTCAAGGCCTGCTCGACGGACTGACCCGGTTGGCTTACGAGGTCGGCGAAAGCAAGGTCGATGGCGGAGAATCACGCGTCAGCGGAACCTCGATCGACGATATGCGCAACAATGTCGACGGCATCGACATGGCCTACGGCACGATCTTCGCCGCCGCGATCGACGGCAGCGACCGCACGATCGACACTGCGGCCCGGCACCTGATCGATGAGCTGAAGAGCATGCTCGCACAACGCGATCTGCGGCAGCTCGACCAGGAACGGCTTCGCGTCGTCAGCGAGGACCTCGTGCTGACGCTGCAGAACGCCGCGCCCAAACTCGCGCTGGCGCGGCCGGCGCTCGAGCTTCAGTGAAACAGGCCATGCGCAACGCGACCAATGGACCGCGCCGCGATCTCGCGGACACCACCCAACACGTAGAACGACAGCATCCAAGGACAAGCTCGGTGACGGCACGACGAGGGATTTGGGCGATCGCGATATGTTTCCTGGCAGTGGCACCGGTCGCCGGCCTGCGCGCCTTTCCGCTCAGCGGGGATCAGACGGTGCTGCCACCGGGCACCGAGCTCAATGAGGATGCGCTCTATCGGCCGACCGAGGTTTTCCACTCCGAGGCGCATGGCGGCTTCAAATCCTACATGATCGATCTCGGCGATCTCGCGTTCAATTCACCGGACGTGCTGGGCGGCGCTGCGCGCCAGGCCGGCATGAGCTGCGGCACCTGCCATGTCAACGGCGCCGGCAATTCGAGACTTTATGTCCCGGGCATGTCGACCCGGCCGGGCAATTTCGACACCACCGGCCCGCTGTTCAATCCCAAGGCGCATAACGGCGTGCTCGATCCGGTCCGGATTCCGAGCCTGCGCGGCGCGCGCTTCCTTGCTCCCTATGGCAATGACGGACGGATCGCATCCTTGCGCGATTTCGTGCGCAACGTCATCGTCAACGAGTTCTCGGGTCCGGAGCCCTCGCCGACGGTTCTCGACGCCCTGGTCGCCTACATCGAGGACATCGATTTCCTGCGGAACACCAGCCTCGATTCGCACGGCAGGCTGACGGCGCAGACGAGCCCGGCCGAGCGGCGCGGCGAGGCGATCTTCATTCGGCCGTTCCCGCACGACCCGACCATGAGCTGCGCCACCTGCCACATTCCTTCGAGCGCATTCGTGGACCACAAGCAGCACGATGTCGGCTCGGGCGGACTGTTCAAGACGCCCACCCTCGTCAATGCCGATTTCAACGCGCCGTATTTCCACGATGGCCGTTACGACCGGCTGGACCAGGTCGTGTCGCATTTCGACCAGGTGTTCGAGCTTGGCCTGACGCCGCAGGAGCGTTCGGACCTGACCGCCTATCTCACCGCGGTCGGCGACGGCGCGCTTCCCCTCGATCGCGAGGGGGTGACGGGCCGGCTCAAGGAGATCAACGACTTCGCCAGCGTGTTCGAGATCGCCATTCCCAATCACGACCTCGCGGTGATCGAGCTCGCGGTCAGCACCGTGGGCCAGGAATTGCGCGACCTCACGGAGATGTTCCCGGATCGCCGCGATGCCACCGTGACCGGCGGGTTGGAGCAACGCCTCGCCGCGCGAGCCGTGTTGAAGGATTCGGTGATCCGCTTCCGGCGCATCGGCAGCGACGCGGCGGCGGGACGTTTCGACGAAGCGGCCGCGGAGTTCAAGGAGTATCGCAAATTGTCGGTCAGCGTGTTGCCGCTGTCGCTCGGCATGGCGCAGCAATGGTCGCTGTTCAATCCCGCGGTCCACGACGCGCACTACGCGGCGCTGCGTCGGACGCTCCTGCAAACGCAGACGATGGCGCAGGCGCGCCCCGCGACCGCCGACGGCGTGGGCACAGCGAAAGCGATCCAGGAGAGCCGCTGAGCGAGGGATGGTTGCGACGGCCGCACCCGACGCGTGTTCCGACATGCACGTTACGAAGCGTGTCGGTGCATGTTCCAATATCAAGAAACTGTATCTGACATTTAACGAATCCGGCAACAGCCCGTCATATTTCCCGGTAATATAGCACCACTATTCGTTCTTACTGGGGAAATCTTCAACATGAGCCATTCGACCAATCGCGGTCGCCACAACGACTGGCGACCGAACGCGACGCTATTGGCGTCGATCCTGACGACATCTGCACTCTGCTTCGGACCCGCCGCCGTCAGCGGTCAGGAGACCGCGGCCGTAACTGGCCTTACCAGCAGCCCGATCAAGCACGTCATCATCCTGATCGGCGAAAATCGCGGCTTCGACCATATGTTCGCCACCTACAGGCCGAAGGGCCAGGGCGAGACGATCAGCAACCTGCTGTCGAAAGGCATCGTCAAGGCCGACGGAAGCCCGGGCCCGCACTACGCGCTGGCGCAGCAATATTCGGTCACGTCGCAGCCGCTCTACTATATCGGCGCGCCCGACTCGGCGAAGACGCCGTACAACAACACCACGAACCCGATGCCGCAGCCGACCACGGGCGGTGCGCCCACCGGTCCGCAGGCCTGGTATCCCTACGCCGCGGGCTATGCCCCGCCGTTCCAACCCTCCTGCAATCCGACGGATCCGGGTGCCTCGGATCAAACCCAGGGCTGCGATCAGAATTGGGTTGCGCAAGCGAATCTCTTCGCCAGCCAGATTCCGGATATCAAGGCCAAGCAGTTCTGGAAGCTGAGCTCCGGCTGGACCGACCTGCCGAACGGCGTACCCGACACCCGCGTTCCGGGTCAGGGCTCGCTGACCGGGCCCTTCCCGTGGCAGGGCGCGAACATCGGCGACAACGACTACACCGGTGACCAGACCCACCGCTTCTTCCAGGCGTGGCAGCAGCAGGATTGCAGCGTGGAGAACGCCACGGCCGCCAATCCGACCGGCTGTCTCAACGACCTGTTCCCGTTCACGATGCTTGCGACCAACCAGACCTGGGCGCTGGGCAACCCGATGGGCTTCTACAACATGGCCGCTGGCCAGGTGTCGTACTTCAAGCAGCTCGCCGATCGCTTCACGTTGAGCGACAACTTCCACCAGGCGATCCTCGGCGGCACCTATCCGAACCACATGGCGCTCGTCACTGGCGACGTGCTGTATTGGTCTGACGGCAACGGCAATGCGACCAAGCCGTCGAACACGTCGCTGATCGCCAACCCGAACCCGACCGCGCCTCCGAGCGACAATCCGCAAGCGATCAACAACTTCACCAACGACGCGAACTGGGTGAACTGCTCGGACTATACCCAACCGGGCGTGGCGCCGATCGTCGACTACCTGTCGCACCTGCCCTATCACCCCAAATCGAACTGCGCACCCGGCCACTACTATCTGATCAACAACTCCGGCCCGGGTTACAACAACGACGGCAGCCTGAACAATGGCGGCGTTCCGCCCTCGACGCTGCGCACCATCGGCGACGCGCTGAGCGAGCATAATATCGGCTGGAAGTTCTTCGGCGCCGACTTCAAGACCCAGTATTACTACTGCGCGATCTGCAACCCGTTCCAGTACATGAAGTCGGTCATGGGCAACCCCGCCCAGATCGCGGCTCATCTCGGTGACTCCGACGATCTGATCAAGGCCATCCAGACCAATACGCTGCCCGCGGTGTCGTTCGGCAAGCCCGACGGCTACATGGACGGTCATCCGCAGTCGTCGAAGGTCGATCTGTTCGAAACCTACGTTCAGAACATCCTCGCTGTCCTGCAGAACCACCCGAACCAGCTCGCGAACACGGTCGTGTTCGTCACCTTCGACGAAGCCGGCGGCGAATACGACTCCGGTTTTGTGCAGCCGCTCGACTTCTTCGGCGACGGGCCCCGCATTCCCTTGCTGGTGCTGTCGCCCTATTCGACCGGCGGCCATATCCACCATGCTTACGGTGACCACGTCTCGCTGCTCAAGTTCATCGAGCGCAATTGGAACTTGAAGCCGCTGACCCAGCGCAGCCGCGACAACCTGCCGAACCCCGTCAGCAATCCGTCGAACCCCTATGTTCCGACCAACATGCCGGCGATCGACGACCTGTTCGACGCGTTCGATTTCACCCACCCGGTGACGCCGAACTACCTGCCGCAATAACCACGTCGCGACAGACGTCTTCGGCACGCGACGCAAAAAAGTCCGGCGCCGGTCAAGCCCCTCGCGGCATGGCCGGCGCCGAATTCGTGCAGTCGACCGGTTCGGTCGGCGAGCGGCTACGGCTCGGTCGGCGTGCCCTGCCGCCACTGGCTGCCGGCGATCTTGGCGGCGGCGATCACGGCCTGGGTGCGGCTCTCGACGCCGAGCTTCTGCAGGATGGCCGAGACATGGGCCTTGATGGTCGCCTCGGAGACGCCGAGCTCATAGGCGATCTGCTTGTTGAGCAACCCCTCCGACAGCATCATCAGGACGCGCACCTGCTGCGGGGTCAGCGTCACCAGCCGGTCGCGCAGCCGCGTCATTTCGGGGTCGGCCGGCGACGACAGGTCGGTATCGGGGGGAACCCAGACGTCGCCCTCCATCACCTTGACGATGGCGTCGCGCAGGGTCTCCACGCCGAAGCGCTTGGGGATGAAGCCGGAGGCGCCGAAATCCAGCGAGCGGCGGATGGTGGCGCCGTCGTCGCTTGCGGACACGATGACCACCGGGATCGCCGGATATTGCGCGCGCAAATAGATCAGGCCCGAGAATCCGGAAATCCCGGGCATGGAGAGATCGAGCAGGATCAGGTCGACGTCGGCATCCTTCTCCAGCAGCGCCGTCAGTTCCTCAAACGAGCCTGTTTCATCGATCCTTGCACCGCTCAGCACGCCACCGACCGCCTGCCGCAGTGCGGCGCGGAACAGCGGATGGTCGTCGGCGATGACGAGATGGGAGGAAGCTGCCATTTTTGCGTTCTAGCACACTGGTTGCGGGACGCGGACGCAAGCGCGGTTCGACGCCCCATCCCGGATCTACTGGCGTCGATATTTTTTGATTATTCCTCGCTTGGTATTTCGCATGCAAGCACACAATAAGCGGCTGAGGAAAGGCGGTTAATTGCCGCCTTGTGCAACGCAATAAAGCGCTACCTTTGATCCAGCGCATTTCCCTTCCAGCCGCAACCAAATAAACGGCCGAAAGTCTTATGTGCCGGCCTTCACCGCGATGTTACCGTGCGGGTAAGCCCCAGGGTAAGCGCAGGCTCGAAGTCCGGCGCATCGGGGAGGGGACGCATCAGTTTTTCGGGGAGCGAAGCAATGACGATAGCTGCAGCGGCGGGCGGAACTGTCCGCTCAAGAGGAATGACGGCGGAGGAGCGAAAGGTCATTTTCGCCTCGTCGCTCGGCACCGTGTTCGAGTGGTACGACTTCTATATCTACGGCACGCTCGGCGCGTTCCTGGCCAAATACTTCTTCTCCAACGTGCCGCCGGCCGTCGGCTTCATCTTTGCGCTGCTCGCCTTCGCCGCAGGTTTTGCGGTGCGTCCGTTCGGCGCGCTGATCTTCGGCCGCCTCGGCGACATGATCGGCCGCAAATATACCTTCCTGATCACCATGACCCTGATGGGCATCGGCACCTTCTTCATCGGCCTGCTGCCGGGCTACGCGAGCTGGGGCCTGGCCGCGCCGATCGTGCTGATCGGCCTGCGCCTCATCCAGGGCCTCGCGCTCGGCGGCGAGTACGGCGGTGCTGCGACCTACGTTGCCGAGCATGCGCCTCAGGGCAAGCGCGGCTATTACACCTCGTGGATCCAGACCACCGCGACGCTCGGCCTGTTCCTGGCGCTGTTGCTCATTCTGGGGGTCCAGAGGGCGATGGGCGACGCGACGTTCGGCGAGTGGGGCTGGCGCATTCCGTTCCTGGCCTCCGGCGTCCTTCTCATCGTCTCGATCTGGATCCGGCTGAGCTTGAGCGAGTCGCCGGTGTTCCAGCGCATGAAGGACGAAGGCAAGACCTCGAAGCGCCCGCTCGGCGAAGCCTTCGGCGAATGGGCCAACGCCAAGATCGCGATCCTGGCGCTGCTCGGCGCAACGGCCGGCGAAGCGGTGGTTTGGTACGGCGGACAGTTCTATGCACTTTTCTTCCTGACCCAGACGCTGAAGGTGCCAAGCTCTACCGCATGGATCCTGATCGTGGTCTCGCTGGCGCTCGGCACGCCGTTCTTCGTGCTGTTCGGCTGGCTCTCCGACAAGATCGGGCGGAAGCCGATCATCCTGGCCGGCTTCCTGTTGGCCGCGGTGACCTATTTCCCGCTGTTCAAGGGCATCACCCACTTCGCCAATCCCAAGCTCGAAGCCGCGCTGGCCTCGGCCCCCGTGACCGTTATCGCCGATCCCAGCGAGTGCTCGTTCCAGTTCAAGGCAACCGGCACCGAGAAATTCACGACGGGCTGCGACATCGCCAAGTCGGCGCTGGTCAACCTGTCGGTGAACTACACCAACCAGGAAGCGCCGAAGGGTACGCCCGCCCAGGTCAAGATCGGCGACAGCACGCTGACGGCGACCTCGCCCGACTTCGCCAAGGCGCTGCCGGCGGCGATCAAGAACCACGGCTATCCGCCCACCGCCGATCCGAACGACATCAACTACCCGATGACGGTGGTACTGCTCTGGATCCTCGTGATCTACGTGACGCTGGTCTACGCGCCGATCGCAGCCTGGCTGGTTGAGTTGTTCCCGAGCCGTATCCGCTACAGCGGCATGTCGCTGCCCTACCATATCGGCAACGGCTGGTTCGGCGGCTTCCTGCCGGCGACCGTGTTCGCCATCGTGGCTGCGACCGGCAACATCTATTCCGGCCTGTGGTACCCGATCGTGATTGCGACGATGAGCCTGGTGGTCGGCTTCCTGTTCCTGCCGGAGACCAAGGACGTCGACATCACCAAGACCTGAGCTGAAAAGCACAGGTTTCGATACAAAGGCCGGCCGCGGGACACGCCTCCCGCGGCCGGTCTATTTTCAGGCCACGCGGCCGCAGAACTGCAGCACGATCTGACGGCGGTGCGGAGCCTTGCGGTGCTCGGCCAGATAGATGCCCTGCCAGGTGCCGAGCGCGAGCTTGCCGGCACGCACGGGCACGGTCAGCGAAACTGACGTCAGCATGGTCTTGATATGAGCGGGCATGTCGTCGGGGCCCTCGAGGTCGTGGACCCATCCCGCTTTTTGCGGCGCCAGCCGGTCCAGTGCGGTCGAGAGATCCTCGAGCACGGACGGATCGGCATTTTCCTGGATGGTCAGCGATGCCGAGGTGTGACGGATGAAGGCGGTGACCGCGCCTTCCTGTCCGCCGGCCTCATGCAGGAAGGCCTCGACCTCCGACGTGACGTCGAAGAATCCCATGCCCGTCGTCTCCACATCAAGCTGCGAGGTGACGATGGTGCCCGCGGTCACGGTCGACAGCGGCGCGCGGGAGACTGATCTGGGTGACGTCATGATAAGCCCTCGCTCTCTCGATGCCGTCCTGGCGAAAGCCAGGATCCATACCGCGGGATCCATCCGGGGTTTGCGGCCGCAGGCCGCCGTCAAAAAACGCGGGCCTGTGGTTATCGGTCCCGACATTCGCCAGGGCGACATGCTAGGCCGCGGTCAAATCTTCCCCGCGGCATCCTTCTGCATCCGGTTGGCAATATCGACCAGGCGCTGCCAGGCGCGCTCCAGGAACGACATCACCCGATCCATGTCCGCATCGCTCGGCAGCGGAATTTCGATTTTGCGCCCGCTATCCGCCTTCGGCGTGACCTGCTTGTCCGATTTGGGCAGGGCCTCATCGGACTTGTTCGGCAAGCTGTCGCGCGCCGCGAGCTGCGCCTTCAGTTTCTCATTCTCGGCCTGGAGGCGGCCGATCTCGTCATCCATCGCCTTGCGCTCGTCCGGCACGGCGTAGCAGGCCCAGCCATTGCCGTTGTTGCTGCAGGTCGACACCGCGCCGGTGCGGGTATCGAGGCGTACGAAGCCGTCGCCGCTCTGCGACAGCGTGTAGCGGCCGTTCTCCGTATCGGGAGCGGAATCGGCGTCCGCGGCTCCAGCGGCCGCGAATGAGAAGGCGACGACCAGGCTCGCGACAAGACCGGAAGGCAATGTAATCGGGCTCATGCGGTTGCTCCGCTCATGCTTGCCCCTGCGCCTGAGACCTATAGGGCGCGCGGCCGGATTTCAACGCGTCGGCGAGCAATTCGAGGCGGTCCTGGCCCCAGAACACTTCACCGTCCAGCACATAGGCCGGCGAGCCGAACACGTCGGCCGCGATCGCATCCTGCCGGTTCTGCTCATACACCGCGCTGATCGCCTCGGATGGCGAGCGCTCGACCAGCGTCCGGCCCGGCAGGCCGACGCGATCGGCGATCTCGGCGATCGTATCCGGATCGGCGAGGTTGAGCTCGTCCTCCCACACCGCGGCGAAGGCACGGCGCAGGAACGGATCGGGATCGAAGCCCGCCTCCATCGCCGCGATGACGACGCCGTCGGCAAGCCGCGCGTTGAACGGCGAGAATTTCGGCTGCAGATGGAACGAGAGCGCGCGCTTGTCGCGCCAGCGCTGCAGCTCGACCATCCGATAGCGCTGCCGCACCGGATGCCGCTTGACCAGCGGCAGCCCGCCGGTCTCGGAAAACAGGTCCACCAGCACCACCGGCTTGTGATTGACCGCCAGCCTGTAGGTCGCGACCAGGTCGCGAAACACCTTGTGGCCGATATAGGCCCAGGGCGAGGACAGCGAGAAATAATAGTCGACCTGGCGCGGTATGTCCTGGCGCGGCATCTTCAAGGACTCTCTTTCACGGACTCTCTGTTTCGCAAACCTTCGCCTCTTGGCCCCATCCTAACAGACCGGGCCGCCAGGGCAGCCGAATTGGCCGTTTGAAAGGCCGCCGACCCCCAGCTGTTTGTGGCAAAGGCGTTGCAAAATCGCCCCACTCTTTTGCAAGCGCTGCCGGCAGCGGTGGAAGCACTGCCGCAAAGACGGCAAAAGCAAATCAAATCAGATAGATAAGTGTTGAACACGGAATCTTGACTCGGGGGGGTGCGGTCAGTATGGTCCGCGCGGCTTTAAAGGGTGACGGGGCGTAATTTCGGTTTCCAGCGACATCGTGTCGGGTCTCCAAACATGGCGGAACGCACGGACGGCGGAAACGGAAATGGCGAAAAATCGCCTGACGAAGCTGCGCTTTCCGCAAGGCTCGGAAGTCTTGACCAGCGTTTGTCCGCACTCCGCGACAGCCGCAAATCCAGGACTGACCAACCCGCAAGTGGAAACGGGGACGGAGCGGCCAGGGCGTCAGCCATGGCGCGCGCTCTCCGGCTTTCATCGGAATTGGTTGCCGGCGTCCTTGTTGGGGCGGTGATTGGCTGGGGCATCGACCGTCTGCTGTCGACGTCGCCTTTCGGACTCATCGTGTTTTTCCTGCTCGGCTTCGTGGCCGGCATCGTCAACGTGGTGAGATCGGCAGGCGTGGGCCCCGGACAGAACCGGCCGCTCGAATAGCGTCGGATGCCTGAGGACTGAATTTTCAATGCGCCGGGCCCTCCGGCAAAGCATGAGACTCCCCGCGGATGATCGATCCGATCGAACAGTTCAACATCGAAAAGATCTTCACGATCGGCCATATCGGCAATCAGGAGATCGCCTTCACCAATTCCTCGGCCTACATGTTCGGCTCGGTGGCGCTGATCTCGCTGTTGATGATCGGCGGCGTTGCCGGCAAGCAGCTGGTCCCCGGCCGCTTCCAGTCCATGGCCGAGCTCTCCTACGAGTTCGTCGCCAACACGATCCGCTCGACCGCCGGCCGCGAGGGCATGAAGTTCTTCCCCTTCGTGTTCTCGATCTTCATGCTGATCGCGGTGTCGAACATCATCGGCATCATTCCCTACACCTTCACGATCTCGAGCCACATCATCGTGACCGCGGCGCTCGCGCTGATGGTATTCGTGACGGTGCTGGTCTACGGCTTCTACAAGAACGGCCTGAGATTCTTCAAACTGTTCGTGCCTTCGGGCGTTCCGATCGTGATCCTGCCGCTGGTGGTGGCGATCGAGATCATCTCCTTCCTGTCGCGCCCGGTCTCGCACAGCGTGCGTCTGTTCGCCAACATGCTGGCCGGCCACATCACCCTGAAGGTGTTCGCGAGCTTCATCACCATGCTCGGCGCCTTCGGCTTCGTCGGCTGGCTCGGCGCCCTGCTGCCGCTCGCGCTGGTGGTTGCGCTCACCGCGCTCGAGCTCTTGGTGGCGTTCCTGCAGGCCTACGTCTTCGCCATTCTCACCTGCATCTATATCAACGATGCTATCCATCCGGGCCACTGATCCGGCCCGTCTCACCAAACCTCTGGAAGGAGTTCGTTTCATGGATCCGATTGCCGCGAAGTACATTGGCGCTGGTCTCGCCTGCATGGGCATGGGTGGCGCAGGCGCCGGCGTGGGCATCATCTTCGGCAACTATCTCGCCGCTGCCGTCCGTAACCCGTCGGCTGCCCAGGGCCAGTTCGGCAACCTGATCTTCGGCTTCGCCGTGACCGAAGCGCTCGGCATCTTCTCGCTGCTGATCGCGCTGCTCTTGCTGTTCGCGCTGTAAGGTCCGGCCGCCAGCCTTGAAGGAGGTGCCCATGGCTGAAAGTCATGGCGGGGCCAAAGAGCCGGCGAAGGGCACTGCGGCCCATACGGAGGCCGAAGGCGGAGCGCATGCGTTTCCGCCGTTCCAGAAGGACACCTTTGCCTCGCAACTGGTGTCCCTGGCCATTGCCTTTGTCGCGCTCTATCTGATCGTGTCGCGCATCGCATTGCCGCGCGTCGGCGGCGTGATCGATGCACGGCAGAACGCGATCGACGGCGATCTGGCCGCCGCGCAGAAGTTCAAGGACGATTCGGATGCGGCGCTGAAGGCCTATGAGGCCGAGCTCGCCGCCGCCCGTTCGCGTGCGCAGGCGATCAGCAACGAGACCCGCGAGAAGCTGAACGCGCAGTCCGAGGCCGAGCGCAAGTCGCTGGAAGAAAAGCTGGCGCAGAAGCTCAGCCAGGCGGAGAAGACCATTGCGGCAACCCGCGCTTCGGCCATGAGCAATGTCCGCTCCATCGCGGCCGACGCGGCCGCCGGCATCGTGCAGCGGCTGACCGGGATCAATCCCGACGGCAAGTCGGTCGCCTCGGCGGTCGACGCGAGCTTGAAGGGATAAGGGAAGATGTTTGCCGAACCGGAATTTTGGGTTGCGGTCGCCTTCGTCATCCTGATGGGCGTGTTCGCCTATGCCGGCGTGCACAAGACCGTCCTGAAGGCGCTCGACCACCGTGCCGAGCGCATCAAGGCCGAGCTCGATGATGCGCGGCGCCTGAAGGACGAAGCGGCCAAGGTGCTTGCGGACTACAAGGCCCGCCGCGCCTCCGCCGAGGCCGAGGCCCAGGAGATCGTCGCCGGCGCCAAGGCCGAAGCCGAGCGGATCGCGACGGAAGCCAAGGCCAAGATGGAAGACTTCGTCGCCCGCCGCACCAAGACGGCCGAAAGCAAGATCGCGCTCGCCGAAGCCCAGGCGCTGGCCGATGTCCGCGCCGCTGCAGCGGACGCCGCAGTCGCCGCCGCCTCGACCATCCTGTCGCAGACGGTCAAAGGCCAGGTCGCCGACGACCTGCTCACCAAGGGAATTGCGGACGTTCGGCAGAAGCTGAACTGACAGCCGTCAAACCGCTCAAGTTTCCAAAGCCGGCGCGACGAGCTCGCGCCGGTTTTTTGTTTGCCGTTGGCTGTCTCTCTCCGTTGGCTGTCTCGCGCGGCCGTGCTGTCACCACCTTCTCCGCTGTCATCACCCGCGAAAGCGGGTGATCCAGTATTCCAGAGACGAGAGTCGTTCCTCAAGGAGCCGCGGCGTACTGGATCGCCCGCTTTCGCGGGCGATGACAGTGTGCAAACAATCTCACTTCTTCTTCTTCACCGCCTTCGGCTTCGGCTCGGGCGCCAACGCCTGCGGATCGAAGCCGATATAGAAGATATATTTATCGATGTCCGCCCCCGGAGGCTCCGGAAAGACGAGGTCGTCGATCACGAGCGAGAACGGGACGGAATCCTGCTCGCCCACCTCGACATTGGTGCGGTAGGCCTTGGTCGCAATCACTTTCTCGGCAACCCCGCCCTGCACGACGGCGACGCGCAGCGGCACGTCCACGCTCGCCGGTGCGCCGGCGGGACCGACTATGACGCGGCCCTGGATGCCGATATGCGCGGTGATGTCGCTGCCGTTCCTGATGCATTCGCGCGCGGTCTTGCTGATGGTGGCCTGGAAGCGCACGTCGTTGCCGACGGCCTCCTTGCCGGGAGCCGCAACGGCATAGGTCGAAGCGCCGGCGCGGATCCCGACCGGCGGGCAGTTGATCTCGGGTGCCGGTCCCTTGTTGTCCACGATCGGCGGCGGCTGGTCGGACTTGCCACCGAACAGGCTCTTGAAGCGGTCGGTCAGCGATTGCGACGCGGCCGGCGTCGTGAAGGCCGCGGCGCCAATCATGAGCGCGAGCAGGCCGGAGGTTGCGATGTCGAAGGCTCTCTTACCCATTGTCCGATAGTCCTGAGTGCGTCAGGCGGTCATTCCCCGCGAAACTTTATATCAAAACGATCAGGGCGAACCCAAGGCGCCGGATATTGGCACTCAATACCCGCCCGGGAGCTGCTCGGCCAGCACACAAAGACGGCTTGGTTACCCGCGAAAATCGTCGCTCAACAGGCCGAACAGCAGGTGATCCTGCCAGACGCCATTGATGCACAAATAGCGCCGCGCCAGACCCTCGCGGGTGAAGCCGCACTTCTCCAGCACACGGATGGAGGCGAAGTTGGAGGGAATGCAGGCCGCCTCGACCCGGTGCAGGTTGAGCTCGCCGAACAGCGTCGGCAGCAGCACCCGCAGCGCCGCGGTCATGTAGCCGCGATGCGCATGCGGCTGGCCGACCCAGTAGCCGATGGTGCCGGCCTGCACGATCCCCCGCCTGACATTGGCGACCGTGATCCCGCCGATCATCTCGCCATCCGCCTCGCGGAATACGATGAAAGGATAGGAGCGGTCGCCGGCGATATCCTCGGCATAGCGGCGCAGCCGCCTGCGGAACCCGGAGCGGGTGAGATCGTCGGACGGCCAGATCGGCTCCCAGGGCGTCAGGTATTCGCGGCTGTACTCGCGCAAATGCGCCCATTGCCCGAAGTCGGACATCTGCGGCGCACGCAAAAGCAGACCGTTGCCGCGCGGCGCCAGCGCAGGCGGTCCTCCCGTTGGCAATCGAAACAGGGCCATCCGTGATGCTCCCACGGAGGTGCGCGATCCGCATCAGTGCAACCGCGCCCGCTCCTTCGACCTCGTCAATCCTTCCGCAAAACTCACTGCCGTGTCCAGTCCCCTGCCGCTGCCGAGCGCAACGACGGCGGGCCGGCTGCGGGCGAGCAGCGCACGCGCGGCGTTCCGCGTCGATTCGACGCTGACCTCCTCGATACGCCCGATCAGCTCTTCCAGAGTCTGCGGCCGGCCATAGGCCAAAATATGTCGCGCCAGCTGCTCGGCGCGCGAGGAGCAGCTTTCCAGCGCCATCAGGAGGCCCGCCTTCATCTGCGCCTTGGCACGGGCCACTTCGGCGTCCGTCAGCGTCTCCACGGCGTCGTTGATGACGTCGACCACCACTTCCATCATCTCCGGCGCGTCGGCCGGATCGGTGCCGGTATAGAGACCGAAAAAGCCGGTGTCGGTATAGGGCGCGTGGAATGTGTAGATCGAGTAGCACAGGCCACGCTTCTCGCGCACCTCCTGGAACAGCCGCGACGACATGCCGCCGCCAAGCGTATTGGTGAAGACCTGAAGCGAGAACAGCGAGACGTCGGTCTGCGGCACGCCCTCCAGCGCCAGCGTCAAATGCGCCTGCTCGAGGTCGCGATGCACCACGCGCGAGCCGCCCTTGCCGAACATCGCCGGCTCCGGCTTCGGCGCCGGCGCGGGGTCGAAGCTGCCGAAACGGGCCTCGACCTCCTTCACCACCTGCGCGTGGTCGACGGCGCCGGCGGCCGCGACCACCATGTCGGGCGCACGATAGTGCGTCGAGAGATAGTTGCGCAGCATGTCGCGATCGAACCGCTTCAATGTCTTCGCGGTGCCGAGCAGCGAGCGGCCCATCGGCTGGTCGGGGTAGCAGAGCTCGTTGAGATGCTCGAACACGACGTCGTCGGGCGTATCCTGCGCAGCGCCGATCTCCTGTACGATGACGTTCTTCTCGCGCTCCAGCTCATCCGGAACGAAGGCGGGATTGGCCAGAATGTCGGAGAGCACGTCGAGCGCAAGCGGCACATCGGCCTTCATCACCCGCGCATAATAGGCCGTGGTCTCGGTCGAGGTGCCGGCATTGAGATCGCCGCCGACCGCCTCGATCTCCTCCACGATCTCGCGCGAGTTGCGCCGGGTCGTGCCCTTGAACGCCATGTGCTCCAGCAGGTGCGAGATGCCATGTTCGTTCGGCTTCTCGTCGCGCCCGCCGACGCCGGCCCAGACGCCGAGCGCCGCCGTCTCCAGATGCGGCATGGTATCGGTGACGACGGTAAGTCCGGATGGAAGCTTGGTGACTTCAACGCTCATCCGGCAACTCCTTGTTTTGCGGCGCGGCTGACCGACAGCACGAACCGCTCGACCTCGGCCTGGTCATTGTTCATGATCTTGACCTGTTCAACCTTTGTCATCAGCCCATCGAGCCAGGTCGGCAATTGCGGCCGGACGCCGCAGGCGGCTTCGACCGCATCCGGGAACTTCGCCGGATGCGCGGTCGACAGGACGATGTTGGGAACGCCCGTGTCGGACGAGTCGCGTTCGGCGACGGAAAGCGCCACCGCGGTGTGAGGATCGACCAGTTCGCCGGCCTCGCGCCAGGCGGCGCGGATCTCGGCCGCGGTCTCCGTCTCGTCGGCGCGCCCCGCATCGAACGCCTCGCGGATGGTGGCGAGCATCGCATCGGGTAGCACGAAGCGGCCGGATTGCTTGAGCTGCTCCATCAGGCGCCGGACAGCCGCCGCATCGCGCCCCCCTGCCTCGAACAGCAGCCGCTCGAAATTCGAGGACACCTGGATGTCCATCGAGGGCGAGTCGGTCGCATGCACCTCGCGCACCTCATAGATGCCGGTCTTGAGCGTGCGCGCGAGGATGTCGTTGACGTTGGTGGCGATGCGCAGCCAACGCACCGGCAGGCCCATGCGCTTGGCGACATAGCCGGCAAAGATGTCGCCGAAATTGCCGGTCGGCACCGTGAAGGTGACCGGCCGCGCCGGCGCGCCGAGCGCAACCGCCGAGGTGAAGTAATACACCACCTGGGCGACGATGCGGGCCCAGTTGATGGAGTTGACGCCGGACAACGCAACGCGATCGCGGAAGCGGTGATGGTTGAACATCGCCTTCACGATGGCCTGGCAGTCGTCGAAATTGCCTTCGATCGCGAGCGCATGCACATTGGCCGCGCCGGTCGTGGTCATCATCCGCCGCTGCACCTCGGAGATGCGGCCATGCGGGAACAGCACGACGAGGTCGACATTCTCGAGATTGGCGAAGGCTTCGACGGCGGCGCCGCCGGTATCGCCGGAGGTCGCAACCACGATGGTGGTGCGCTCGCCGCGCTTGTCGAGCACGTGATCCATCAGCCGCGAGATCAGCTGCATGGCGACGTCCTTGAAGGCGAGCGTCGGCCCGTGGAACAGCTCGAGCATGAACAGATGCGGCGCCATTTGCTTCAAGGGCACCACCGCGGGATGCCGGAACGTGGCGTAGGCCTCGTTCGCCATACGGCCGAGATCGGCATCGGAAATCTCACCGTCCGTGAACGGGCGGATCACCTCGACCGCGACCTCCCAATAGGACTTGCCGAAAAAGGAGGCGATCGTCTCGGACGACAATTGCGGCCAGGTTTCGGGCACGTAAAGCCCGCCGTCGCGAGCAAGCCCGGTCAGCATCACATCGCAAAAACCAAGCGGGGGCGCCTCCCCCCGGGTCGAAACATAGCGCGCCAAACTCGTCTCCCGACCTTCGGCCGCGGCCTTAAGTCATTGATTCTATTGCAGAAGAAAATTGCCATTCAGCAGACAGGGGTGGCACCATAATGCGTTTTGCAAGGAAGGGGAAAGGGGTAGTTGGCATGGCTCCTGGTCTGAGCTGGCCCTCCGCCGCCTCGTCCTGGCGTCCGGCAGCGCTGGAGCGCTTCATGGAACGGGCGGCCGGGCCTGTCCCGGTCATCCATTCGGAGACATGGCAAGACCGGCGTGGAGGCCCGGACCTTCGCCTCGCCGAGGCGGGCTTCGGCCCCGCAGGCGGCCAAGCCCCGGCATGACGGAGCGAGCTAGCGGGGCGTTCCTTGCAATGCCGCGACGGCCTCCGCGGTGGTCACGATCTTTGCAAACTCGCCGTTGAGATTGGCGAGCGTCATCGCGTGAATCGCCTCGGCGGAATGCGCGTCACCATCGGGCCCGATGCGGTCGAATGTCCAGGTCGCGTCGCGGACCAGACGCGCATCGAAACCGAGATTGCCAGCCATCCGCGTCGTGGTCTCGACGCAGTGATTGGTGGTGGCGCCGCAGATGACGAGCGTGGTGATGCCGGCTGTACGCAGACGCGCCTCCAGATCGGTGCCGATGAACGCGGAGTTGACGCGCTTGACGATCACGGGCTCACCCGCACGCTCGCGCGCTTCGTCCTTGACGGCATAGCCGGGGCTCTCCGGCCGGAATGACGAGTTCGGCCGGGTGCCTTCATGGCGAATGTGGAAGATCGGCGCGCCGCGATCGCGGAACGCGTGCAAGAGATCGGCGATCCGCGCCACCGCATGCGGGTTGTTGCGGCGCTTGCCGGCCGCCTCCCATTCGTCGAACGCCCGCTGGACGTCGACGACGATGAGGGCGGTGTGGGCGTGTGGGGCAGGCATGAATGACGTTTCCGGGTGAGCGCTGCGAATATGCGATGCAGTCAGGGCAACGGGAAGGCCGTTTCTCCCTCGTTTCCGGACGTGAGTTTGCAGGATGGATTTCGCTCCGCTCTACCCATCCTGCGCGCGACGGCGGCCCCTTGCCCACACCGCAAACGCTATCAGCACCAGGACCGCGAGCGAGAACCAGGTGATGGCGTATTGCATGTGCTCGTCGCGCAGATGCACGGTGAGCGGGCCCGGCTTCGGCACGCCATTGGCCGGCACGGGTGTTTCGAGATCGATGTAGAACGGTGCGACGTTGCCCCAGCCGAGCCGGCTGGCCATCGCCTCGTGATCCCTCACGAACCAGAGGCGCTTCTCGCGGTTGTCGGCCGGCGTGAGCAGGCCGGCATGCTCGGGGAAGCGCAGATAACCCGACAGCGTGACCGGCTGGCCGGTGACAAGCTTTGCCACCGCGCGATCCTCGACCTCGCGCCCCTGCATCGTGTTCTCGACAAAGCCGGTATTGATCACCACCGTCTCGCCGCTCGAGAGCCGCGCGGGCAGGAAGGCCCAGGTGCCGGGGCCGGAAATGTCCTCGCGCACTGCGGATCCGGCGGAATAGACCATGGCGTCGGGGGCTCGGATATAGGTTGCAGTAAAGGTGACGCGCCGGAATTCATCGCGCGCGGGATCGAGCCTGGGCCATTGCGCGGCATCGGGCAATGGCGCCGGCGCTGCGGCAACACGCTCGGTCAGCGCGGCGATCAGCGCATGCTTTTCCACTCGGCGCTGCAATTGCCAGACGCCGAGGCCGATGAAGATGGCCACCATGACGAGCGTGAAGAGCGCGAAGCCGATGCCGCCCCGCCGCGCGAGAGGCGAGGTCATTTCGGCGCGCGTTCGATCAGCCGGCCTTCGGCGGCCTTGTGATGGAATTGCAGCGCGATCAGCAGCGATTTCATCGAGCGCAGCGGCAACAGCGTGGTCGCCAGGATCAGCGGCAGCCACAGCACCGCATGAACCCAGAACGGCGGCTGGTATTTCACCTCCACGACCAGCGCGCAGGTCACGACCACGGCGCCGGCGAGCATGATGACGAAGATGGCGGGACCGTCGCCCGAGTCGATGAAGGCGTAGTCGAGCCCGCAAGCCTCGCAAGCCGGACGCAGCGTGAGGAAGCCGGCGAACAGCTTGCCACGGCCGCAGCGCGGACAGCGGCAGGCAATGCCGCGCAACGCGCTCTGCAGGACGGTGGGTTGATGGGTGGCGGGTTCGGTCATGCCCGAGCAGCCTAGCACAAATGAGATACTGAGAGTGTCGTCTATCCGCGAACTCCGTTCACCTCTCCCGGAGGGCGAGGTCGATTTGCGCAGCAAATCGGGTGAGGGGTTAAAGTCTCTCGTTGGAGTACGGCCCCTCACCCGGATTGCTCCGCAATCCGACCTCTCCCCGCCGGGGAGAGGTGAACCGCGCACCCGCGGCCGTACCGAATGAAGCAAAAGGGCGGCCCTGCGGCCGCCCTTTCCGAACACGTCAATCTGCGCTCGGCTACTCGCCCGCGACGCCGACGCGGCCGCCGCCGGTGCCCCAGACATAGATGCAGATGAACAGGAACAGCCAGACCACGTCGACGAAGTGCCAGTACCAGGCCGCGAATTCGAAGCCGAGATGCTGGGTCGGCGTGAAGTGGCCGCGATAGGCGCGGATCAGGCAGACGATCAGGAAGATGGTGCCGACCAGCACATGGAAGCCGTGGAAGCCGGTCGCCATGAAGAAGGTCGCGCCGTAGACGTTGCCGGAGAAGCCGAACAGAGCGTGGGCGTATTCCCAGGCCTGCACGCAGGTAAAGCTGGCGCCGAGCAGGATGGTGAGGATCAGGCCGTATTTCAGGCCCTGGCGGTCGTTCTCGAGCAGCGCGTGGTGCGCCCAGGTGACGGTGGTGCCCGAGGTCAGAAGGATCAGCGTGTTGAGCAGCGGCAGATGCCAGGGATCGAAGGCTTCGATTCCCTTCGGCGGCCAGGTGCCGGGCACCGCGCAGGCGCCCATCGCAGTGCCGGCGCCGCAGCCGAACACGGCGTCGCGCGTGGCATGCACCGCATCGGCCGGGAACAGCGCCGAGTTGAAGAAGGCCCAGAACCAGGCGACGAAGAACATCACCTCGGAGGCGATGAATAGGATCATGCCGTAGCGGTGGCTGATCTGCACCACGCGGGTGTGGTCGCCCTTGTGCTCGGCCTCATTGATGACGTCGCCCCACCAGCTCGCCATGGTGTAGAGCACGCCGATGGTGCCGATGCCGAAGACGATGGGCGCGGCGGAGAACATGTGGTGCATCCACGTGATCGCGCCGACGGCCATGATGAAGGCCGAGACCGAACCGACGACCGGCCACGGGCTCGGGTCCACCAGGTGGTAATCGTGATGCTTAGCGTGCGCCGTAGCCATTTTGCCCACTTCTCCCTAAACCGTGCCGGTTGATTCGGCACATATTCCCCAAAAAATCAAACCCAGACATCTCCTACCCCGGCGGTCGCGCCCGCTTGTCCGCCTCGCTCGCGGCAACGGGCTTGGCCTCCTCGCGAACGGGATAGAAGGTGTAGGACAACGTGATGGCGCTCAAGCTGTCATTGTCGTGATCCTCGACGATCGAGGGGTCGACGTAGAACACCACCGCGAGCTCGCGCTTCTCGCCGGGCGCAAAGCTCTGCTCGGTGAAGCAGAAGCAGTTGATCTTCTCGAAATAGGCCCCGACCGTGAGCGGGGCAACGTTGTAGGCCGCCTGCCCGGTCGTGGTCCGCGCGGACTCGTTGGTCACGGTGTAGTAGACGGTGGTGACCTCGCCGATATGGACCTGGATCTCGGTCTTTTCCGGCTCGAATTTCCAGGGCAGCCCGCCCGACACGTTGGAATCGAAACGCACGGCGACGGTGCGCGCGAGCGGCTTGCCCGTCGGTCCCGATGTCGCGACTTGCGTGGTGCCATTGAAGCCGGTGGCGCGGCAGAACCAGTTGTAGAACGGCACGGCCGCATAGGCGGCGCCGAGCATGAGAACGACAACGAAGCCGCAGATCGCAGCCACCAGCGCATCGCGGCTCAGCCGCGGGGCAGGCTTGGTCGGCAGGATGGTCGGCTGTTGGGGCAGGTCTCGTGTCATGGCAGCTACAACGGCCGGTTCAGGACGGCCGGTCCCTTGACCAGGGTGACGGCAAAAAACAACAAGACCAGCACGCCGAGCGCGAGCGCCGTTGCGATCGAACGATTCCGCCGGCTTCGCTTCTGCGCCTCGGTCAGCACGATCCCATCCGGCGGCGGCTGCTCACTCATTGCGACGGCCATGCGCTCCCTAGCCCAGAGAAGACAACAGCCCGCGCACGACCACTTCGAGCAGAAGCGTCGCGAACAGTGCGAACAGGTAGAAGATCGAGAAGGCGAACAGCTTCCGCGTCGCGCGCAGCGACGCCGCACGCTCGCGGCGGCGATAGACGTTGATTGCGAGCGCCAGCATGCCGGCACCGAGCACCAGCGCGGCCACGCCGTAGATTGCGTCGAAATAGCCGAGCGGCCACGGGCTCGCGGCGACCGCCACCAGCACGATGGTGTAGAGCAGAATCTGCAGCCGGGTCGCGTCGGGACCGGCGACCACGGGCAGCATCGGCACGCCGGCGCGGGCATAGTCGTCGGAGCGGAACAGCGCCAGCGCCCAGAAATGCGGCGGCGTCCAGAAGAAGATGATCAGGAACAGAAGCAGCGGCTCGACCGAGAGCGAGCCGGTCGCCGCGACCCAAGCCACCACCGGCGGCAGCGAGCCGGCGGCGCCGCCGATCACGATGTTCTGGGCGGTGCGGCGCTTCAGGCCAAGGGTGTAGATGACGACATAGAAGAAGATGGTGAAGGCGAGCAGCGCGCCGGCATACCAGTTGACCAGGATGCCCAGCGTCATCACCGCAAAGAAGGACAGCGTCATGCCGAAGGCCATCGCCTCGCCCCGGGTGATGCGGCCGCGCGGGATCGGGCGGTTGGCGGTGCGGGTCATCAACCCATCGATGTCGCCTTCCAGCGCCATGTTCAGCGCGCCGGACGCCCCTGCCCCGACGGCGATGCAGAGCAGCGAGGTGAAGGCCAGCACGGGATGGACATGGCCGGGCGCGAGCGCGAGCCCCACCAGCGCCGTGAAGATCACGAGCGACATCACCCGCGGTTTGAGGAGGGCGATGTAATCGGAGACCTCGGCCTCGGAAATCCGGGGCGCGAAGGCAATCGGGGTGTGATCGACGACGGACACTTGAGAGAGACTCGCTTTCCGAAAAGTGGAGCGGCGCCGATCTCCGGCGCCGTGCCAGGTCTTGTTTTACTGCACGCGCGGCAGCGTTTCGAACTGATGGAACGGCGGCGGCGACGACAGCGTCCATTCCAGCGTCGTGGCGCCCGCGCCCCACGGATTGTCGGCGGCCTGCTCCTTGCGGACGAAGGCATCGATCACGCCGTAGATGAAGATCAGGACGCCGAAGCCGGAGATGTAGGAGCCGATCGAGGAGACCAGGTTCCAGCCCGCAAAGGCGTCCGGATAGTCGACATAGCGGCGCGGCATGCCGGAGAGGCCGAGGAAGTGCTGCGGGAAGAACACCAGATTGACGCCGATGAAGGTGACCCAGAAGTGCGCCTTCCCGATGGTTTCGCTGTACATGTAGCCCGACATCTTCGGGAACCAGTAGTACCAGCCGGCGAAGATGGCGAACACGGCGCCGAGCGACAGCACGTAGTGGAAGTGCGCGACGACGTAATAGGTGTCCTGCAGCACGCGGTCGACGCCGGCATTGGCCAGCACGACGCCGGTGACGCCGCCGACCGTGAACAGGAAGATGAAGCCGATCGCCCACAGCATCGGCGTGCGGAACTCGATCGAGCCGCCCCACATGGTGGCGATCCAGGAGAAGATCTTCACGCCCGTCGGCACCGCGATCACCATGGTCGCGGCGACGAAATAGGCCTGCGTCGCCGAGGACATGCCGACCGTGTACATGTGGTGCGCCCACACCACGAAGCCGATGCCGCCGATCGCGACCATGGCGTAGGCCATGCCGAGATAGCCGAACACGGGCTTGCGGGAGAAGGTCGACACGATCTGGCTGATCATGCCGAAGCCCGGCAGGATCAGGATGTAGACTTCAGGATGGCCGAAGAACCAGAACAGATGCTGGAACAGCACGGGATCGCCGCCCTGATCGGCCGAGAAGAAGGTGGTGCCGAAGTTGCGGTCGGTGAGCAGCATGGTGATGGCGCCCGCCAGAACCGGCAGCGACAACAATAGCAGGAACACCGTCACCAGGATCGACCACACGAACAGCGGCATCTTGTGCAGCGTCATGCCCGGTGCGCGCATGTTGAAGATGGTGGTGATGAAGTTG